>Ga0255048_10001086_pt1 | contig 19763 bp, 26 predicted proteins | sample JV7_2_2_MG_FD_183619 | JGI IMG/M metagenome (GOLD analysis project Ga0255048, IMG submission 183619) | Seawater microbial communities from Jervis Inlet, British Columbia, Canada - JV7_2_2 | ecosystem: Environmental > Aquatic > Marine > Inlet | place: Canada: British Columbia | collected 2016-10-06
CTCGCAGTTCTGGGATGGCGAAGCTGACAATTGCGAGTTAAACCTTTATGCCGTAGGCAACGGGCTCATCTGGACGGAATGCGATGAAGAGGGGGAAGAAAAATGAGTGAAGAAACGATATTAGACATGGTCACCACCATTAAAGTTTTGGCAGATGAGATCAAACCGGTGCGCGGCAAGCGTATGCCAATTGATACAGCGGCGGTCCTTGCGGCCAAGCTTAATGCCGAGGACACCGATGGATGGAGATACGAGGCTCGCACGTTAAGCACTTCTTTAGTCGAATCAGTAATGGGCGTTGCGGTAGTCATTGTGTCCGACGAAGAAGGCATTGAATTGGGACCATTGGGCGAAAGCTTGGAACCGTATTTGGAATTGAAGCATGAAGTTTTTCCAGGGGGATGGGCCAGTTTAACCGTGCGGGAGGACGGAGCCGTCGGGATAGTGTGCGAAAGGGGGTATTTTGTCGAAACGCTGGACTCCCTGCCCGAAGAGATTCAGCAGCAATTAAAAATCCGTAGCAAAAAAATAGAGGAGTTAGACCTCAATGAATAAGGCGAAACAGTTACTGCAGCAAGCGGTGCTCTTGATTGCGGCCCATCCTCAGCGGGATGCGGTCCACAAGGGTGCTCAGAAAAAATGGACCGAAGGGATGAACAGCTACATGGCTAAGGACTATGCTCGGGCCGAGGAGTTGGCTCTCGAAATTTTCAATGATTTAAACACAGAGGAGAACACAAATGATTGAAGTAAAAAATGTTAAACACAGTGAGTTTGCGAGCGAGGAAACAATGTGTTTCCAATGCTCAGTTTATTGGGATGGCAAGAAGGCTGGCTTTGCCAAGAACAGTGGTACCGGTGGAGAAACTTATATCTACTGGGATGACCGCGCTTTGGAGAAAGCGGCAACCGAATGGGCCGAGAAGCAACCCAAGATAGTAACCGACATCAAGGAATCTGATGGGTCAATGTTTTCCTACTCCTACTCATTGGAAAGTGCGATAGATGTTTTGGTCGAGGAGTTTTTGGAGAAACGGGATCTGCGTAAGTTGTTGCGTAAGGACTTGGTACTGCATGATCCTGATTTGCCGAGCGGGGACTTTTATCACTGGCAGTTTAAGAAGTATCCCCAAATGAACTTGGGGGAGTTGAAGGCGGCGATACGCCGAGGTCGAACAAAGAGTGGGAAAAAGGGTGGGGTTTTTCTGAACTCATTACCTTTTGATGAAGCGTTCAAGATTTGGGGTGCCGCATGAAATGGAATCTGAAAGTTACGAAGGTGCTAAGCGGTTATTACTCGATTGAAAACGATAGTTTCATTGAGGCAGAGAAGGCGGCGCGAGCCGCCCTTGCCGAGGATATTGCCGCCAACAGTGTGGGATCTACCACAACAGAGGTGCGTGAATTGGACGCTATCGATGTTAGTTTCGTGGCCCACAAGCCAGTTGTGGAGGTGGAAGCATGAGCACTTATCACATTGAGTACAAGAACCGGGACCTGGATGTCGCGGTAGATATGGCCCCGCCCGAACCGGACGTTGGGATATTTGGCAATGGGAAAGTTTCCATTTGTGTGGAGTCTCTCCACGATGCCGAGGGCAACTGTGTTACGGGGGACTATACCCCCTTGGAACTGGATGACATTGCTCAGGAAATTTACGAGTTACTAGGAGAAGCCTAATGCCATTTAAAAAAACCCCAATGGTCCATGTCAATATGCGGCTACCCGACTATGTCGTGGACCACTTTAAACAATTCCCAAACTTTACCAAAGAGATGCGGCGCGTGTTGGAAGAGCATACTAACGAGGTTCAGGATGCCGAAACAGCACATGTAGCGATAGACCAACAACGTTGGCAAGATATCCTTGCCGAGGAGGACACAAATGCCTAACTGGTGCCACAACACTGCAACAATAACTCACAAGTCAGCCGACAAGATGGCCGAAGTTATCGAGTCAGTTACTGACAACAAGTTTTTCCAAACGATGGTTCCTGAGCCTCACATGATGCCCCAAGGTTGGTATGAATGGAGGTTGGAGAACTGGGGGACTAAGTGGGTAGCTGACGATCTGAGCCAACAAGTTTCTGAGGATGGGATGCGAACTGATTTGGATTTTAATACCGCGTGGGGTCCACCCATCGAAATTTATGAGGCCATGAAAAAGAGAGGCTACGAGGTGGAAGCGGAATTTCACGAGCCCAACATGGAGATTGAGGGCTATTGGACCAATGCTGAGGGGGAAATGGAATATGGCAGTGAGTGAAGCCATTGATATCCTGATTGCTTTTGAGCAGAGCGGTGTAACTCGCAGGGCTTTCGAGCGGTTCATGGGGAGTAATTACTATGGCCCGTGGGCCGTTGTTAGTTGTGACTTGTTGCCCTCGGAAGATCATTCCCTAAACCATATAGTCGAGGATGCCGTCACGGTAATTGGGTCGCAACATTGGAACCTGATACTGGCTCACCCGCCATGCACGGCTATCGCTGTAAGTGGCAACGCTTGGTACGGACGGGGTATGCCCAAGAATGCCGAGCGCCTTGAAGCTGTGGAATGGACAACGAACCTTTGGAACCTAATCCAGGCACACAGTAATTACGGGATCATGGAAAACCCCGTGGGAATCCTGCCTTTCAAACCCAGTCAGTACATCCAGCCGTGGGAGCACGGCCATCCCGAGTCGAAGAAGACGGGGCTATGGCTGCACAACTTGCCGCTGCTTGAGGAAAGCAACAACGTCAAGGATAAGTTTGATGCTCTCCCAAAGAACCAACAGCAACGGTTGCATTACCTTGGGCCAAGCAAGGATCGGTGGAAGTTGAGATCCAAAACTTTTGAGGGCATCGGTGAAGCGATTGCCACGCAATACGGCAAAGTTTTGATTGATTAATTTTTGTACAAATAAGGGGGGTACTAGCGTTAGGGGTACCCTCATAAAATGGCTCAGGCGTGCGCTGAGAGCCTAGTTTTTTTAGGAAATCTTGAATAGCCACGGAAAGCGGGTTGGACAAAGTCTAATCCTATGTTATTCTTGGGGATGGCTTTAACCCCTGAAAAGAAAGTGAAAAACAAAGTAGTAGGTATCCTTAAACAGTACGGTGCCTACTATTTTTTCCCCGCTACCTATGGGTACGGACGCAGCGGGATACCTGACGTTGTGGCGTGTTACAAAGGCCAGTTCATTGGTATTGAGTGCAAAGCTGGGTCCAACACTACCACCCCATTACAGGAACGAGAACTGTCTGCCATTGAAAAGGCGGGGGGCACGGCGTTAGTTATAAACGAAGACAACACAGACATCATTTCTAAGTGGTGTGAAACCAGGGGAGAACTTTTTTAGTGCAAATACTTACCTTAGATTTTGAGACTTATTACAGTAAGGAGTACGGCCTTGGTGCGCACAAGTGTACGACTGAAGAGTACATAAGAAGCGATCAGTTTGAGGTCGTTGGGGTAAGCGTTAAGGTTGGTGGAGGGGGCACGGAGTGGTTCTCTGGGACTAAAGAAAAGACCCAAAGTTTTCTGGATAAATTTGATTGGGACAACAGTATAGCTGTGGCTCACAATGCCATGTTCGATATGGCGATCCTTAACTGGCACTTTAACATCAGGCCGAAGCGTATTGTGGACACGCTCTCAATGGGGCGTGCTATTCATATTGGCGAAGTTGGCGGGAGTCTGGATGCCCTCACTACTCACTACGGGTTAGGGACCAAAGGCAAGGAAGTGTTGGATGCCTTGGGTAAAACTCGGTTGGATTTTACTGCTGAAGATCTTGAGGCTTATGGGGCTTACTGTATCAACGATACAGAACTAACTTACAAACTTTTCCTGATACTTGTTAAGGACTTCCCACTTCTTGAACTGCAACTTATTGACCTCACGATCCGTATGTTTACTGAACCAGTAATAGAATTAAACCAGGCGTTATTAAACAATCATTTACGTGAGATTGCTGACAATAAAGAACTCTTGATGGAACGGATTTCCTACGACAAAAAAGAACTAATGAGTAATCTGAAATTTGCAGAGCTACTGGAAGGGCTCGGTGTTACTCCACCAAAAAAGATTAGCCTCACTACGGGTAAGGAAACTTATGCGTTTGCTAAGACAGATGAAGGATTAAAATCACTGGAAGAACACCCCGATATTGAAGTGCAGAATATAGTAGCCGCTCGGCTTGGTGTTAAGTCTACCTTAGAAGAGAAACGTACTCAGAGGTTCATTGATATTGCAGTGCGTGGGGCACTCCCTGTCCCACTAAAATACTACGCTGCACATACTGGCAGGTGGGGTGGTGACGGCAAAATAAATATGCAGAACTTGCCACGGGGCTCGTTGCTTAAAAAAGCACTGCTTGCCCCCGAAGGGTTTAAGTTTGTGGATTATGACCTGTCTCAAATTGAGGCTAGGGTATTGGCTTGGTTAGCAGGACAAGAGGATCTGGTGCAAGCGTTTGAGAGGGGTGATGATGTTTACAAGATAATGGCCTCTAGTATTTACAGGAAAGAACCGGAAGAGGTTAGTAAAGAAGAACGTTACGTGGGTAAACAAACAATTTTGGGCTGCGGGTATGGAATGGGCTCGGTCCGATTCCAGGCACAACTACAATCTATGGGGGTTGCTCTAACCCCTACCGAATGCCAACACATAATTGAAACGTATCGCACTTCGTTCTCTAAGATAAGAAATTTGTGGCGTACTGCAGGGGAAGGGCTTGATGCCATCATAGCTAACGAACAAATGCCTTTGGATTTGCACGAGGTTTTAATAGCGGAAGGTCAGCACGGTATCCGTTTACCTAACGACCTTTACCTACGCTACCCTAATTTACGAACTGAGCCCAACCCCAAAACCCACCGGCATGAATATGTTTATGACACCCTACGCGGCAAGAATATGGTAGCCACCCGCATTTATGGGGGGAAGGTGGTAGAGAACTTATGCCAAGCCGTGGCTCGCATTGTTATCGGAGAACAGTTAGTCCGAGTAGCCAAGAAGTATAAGGTAGCTATGACAGTTCACGATGCTATAGCCTGTGTGGTGCCGGTAGATGAGGTCAAGTCAGCTTTACATTACATCGAAGAAAGTATGAAAGTGAAGCCTAGTTGGGCACCGGACCTTCCCTTAGATTGTGAAGGGGGTTTTGGAGACTCTTATGGGGAATGTTAGTGAGAGGAGAACATAGATGGGAAAAATTAAAGAAGAGTTATTGAGCGATAAAGTTTGTGTAACTTGCGATATGCTCCTTGATAAACCCCGTGCGTCTAAGGGGTACGAAGTATGTGAACGTTGTGATAGCGCATTCAAAGAAGCACTACGGGTACGGGGTAGCATGACACCGCAAGAAGAGAAACGTTTTCGCAAAGCATTCCACGCCAATTTCCAAAAAAGAGTGAGCCATATAATTGAAGAAGAATTGAACCCCCGTATCTTCAGCATAGAGAATTCTTCGCTTGAGGAATTTGTAGCCTTGAGCACCGCCTATATGCAGACTTCCGTTCTGATTATGTATTCCTTGAACTTAGATAAAGAAACTTTTAAGGAGAGGGCACTTCAGACAATAGATGATGCGTGGGGTCCCACCGAAAACGAAATAACAAAGGTCCATTGATGAAAGTAACTATAGAGTTGGACGGGGAAGACGCTGCCGAAACTGTCGAGTTAGTACAACGTCTTGTGGCTTTGTTAGAGACAGTGGTGGAGAGGTTAGAAGCTACTGTTGAGGTGGAGGACGGAAAAGATAACCAAAGTAAACCAACTAAACCCCTAGGGAGGGAGCGATATGACTACACGAAAGAGTAAGGCAACAATAGATAACGTAGAAAGTTTGCGTAACAATTTATCCGAAGTATTTGATGCGTTGCGAGATGGAGATATAGCGCACAAAGAAGCTAAAGAAATCTCTAACTTAGCAGGTAAGATGATTAACTCAGCTAAAGTCCAGCTTGATTATCATGCCTTGCGTCAGGACGAGAACTTTAAAATAAACTTCTTGCACTCTAAGGATAAATAGTAAGGTGCAAGTAAGAAGATGTTGCGGGTGTGGTAAAACACACCCCCTTACTATGTTTGGCATTAGAGGTTACACAACAGCCGATGGAACGCGCAAAACATACAGGAGAAAAGAATGCAACCCCTGTAGGCAGTTTAAGCGTAACGGCGGTAGACCTTCTAAACCTAAAATAGCTTTGTCTCAAACACTTGTTCAGGTAGAGGGAAAAACTTGTAAGCAATGTACCACCTGTAGAGAAACTAAAAAATTAGAAGCATTTTGCAAAACTAAGAATGCACCAACGGGCTTTGCTCACAAGTGTAGAAAATGTTCATCCGAATATAAAAGAAAAGATTACGCAATGAGACCGGAAACACGCATTGCAAAGCGGGCTTGGGATGCTAGGAACGCAGAAAAAGTTAGGGAGCAAGAAAAAATAAGGCATCAGAGGTATAACGCCAAACCCGAAGTACGCGCAAGACATATAGAATATAGCAAGCAGCGCAGGCTTAAAAACCCAGAGCAAGCAAAAGCAACTTCTAAAAAACGGGCAGAAGAACTAACTGATGCTTATGTCACACAATTGTTGTGTGCAGGCCCAGGTGGAAAACGTATACCCAAATCAAAATGGCCTGCAATACCTATCGGATTGGTACAGGCTAAACGTGCTCAACTTAAGTTGATACATAAAATTAAAGGTAAAGGATAATCAATGCAAGTAAATGAGATGCGGGTAAAGGAATGCCCATGCGGAGCAGTAGCTGAGCAAGTTATTAATGCAGAAGAAAAGAAGCGGGTAGGGTGGTATTGTCCAGCGTGCCAACGTTTCGAGAAAGCTATACTACGAGAACGAGTTTGGAGGGGAGATGAAAATTGAAAAAGGCGTTCCATTATGGGCACCGTTGGCCCACCGAGATAAATATGGGGTTGTTGATCTAATGGAGGTAGGGGACAGCATTCTTTTTGAGGGATACCAAGCCTCGCACGCTGCCGTTGTTAGAGCGCGAAAGGGAAAACCCGAAAGGAAATTTGCGTCCAGAAAAGAAAATAGTGGGTACCGCATTTGGAGGGTTGAATGATAACTGAATCATTAGTGTGCATAGCCGTAGCTGTGTACTTTGAAGCTAGGGGTGAACCCAGTGAAGGGCAGTTAGCTGTAGCACAGGTAGTACGGAATCGCATAGAGAGTCACGAGTACCCAGATGAAGCGTGCGAAGTTGTTAAGCAAGGGTATTACTGGGCAGGGAATCCAATCCGAGATAAGTGCCAGTTTAGTTTTTGGTGTGATGGTAAGTCGGATAACCCTAGAAACAGGCAGTTGTTTTACAACTCCTTGTACATTGCCTGGTTAAGTGGAAAGCAACCTGATACTACAGAAGGTGCAACCCATTACCATAGCACCCAGGTGTACCCCGAGTGGGCATACACAGGCACCGTAACAACCAAAATACACCAGCATGTTTTTTACCGTGGGGTAAAGTGATGTATGAATACAACGCAACTATTGTACGGGTGGTGGACGGAGATACCGTTGATGTGGATATTGATCTTGGTTTTGATTGCTGGTTTCACAATCAGCGTATACGTCTTAGTGGTATTGACACTCCCGAATGTCGCACGCGAGATAAACAAGAAAAGGCACATGGCCTCCTTGCAAAGGAGTTCGTACAAGAGAACCTCGCAGTTGGGAAAGTCTATCGCTTGCAGACCAAAGAGAAAGGGAAGTTTGGAAGATACTTGGGCGAGTTCAAGGCGAGAAAAGGATTTATTACGAAGCTCCTTCTCAAAGCGAAGTTGGCTGTCATCTACCAAGGCCAAAATAAAAAAGACATTAAAGCCGAGCATGAAGTGAATCGACAAGAACTAATTAAACAGGGGTTGTTGAAATAATGAAAACTGAAATAAAACACCTAAGCATAGACGATACTTATTCTGGCGCTAACGATGGGTTAGCACCAGGGATGCACATGGAAGTAGATGCAGGCCAAATTTATACAGTACAACGAGTTTGTCTTGATGACGAGCAATGCCATGCAGCCGCTAAGTATGCGATTGCTCAACTTCTTGAGAGTCTGGAAGCCAATTTCACCAAAGCAAAAAATGGAGTCCACCAGAATTGGAAGTTTGATGACCCCGAAGAGGACAAGGCTTATATTGAAACACACGTAAAAGCATTGCGGTTAGTCGCCAGTTATTGGTACGGCTACAAGGGAAAGAATACATGACTGCTTGGTCTTACAGTAGCCTTAAAACTTTTGAGCAGTGCCCCAAGAAATACTATCACCTAAAGGTACTTAAAGATGTTAAAGACAAGGGTGGTACGGCCAGTATCTACGGGGAGAAAGTACACACGGCAGCGGAAGAATTTATAAGGGACAATACCCCTCTTGCTCCTGAGTTTAAGTTTCTCACTTCTATCTTGGATGTAATAGCTGCTATCCCAGGAGAAAAACTTTGTGAGGTAAAACTTGGTATTGCTAAAGATGATGGGGGTTTAAAGCCTACTGACTTTTATGCCGAGGACGTTTGGTGGCGGGGTATTGCTGACCTTGTTATTTTGCAAGGGGATACAGCTTTGTCCATTGACTACAAGACAGGGAAAAATACTAGGTACGCCGACACAAAGCAGTTAGATGCCGTGGCTGCGGCGCTCTTTACACACTACCCCAAGATTACAAAAATTAAATCCGCATTAGCTTTTGTAGTAAGCAAAGATTTTATCCACAAGGAACACACTGCGGAGATGCGGGATTCCTATTTTGCCTCTTTCCAACCACAGCTGGATAGCCTTGCGGATGCTGAACAATCAGGCGTATGGAACCCAAAGAGTGGCCCTCTGTGTGCCTACTGCCCCGTGACTGACTGCGAACATAACAGGGCCTAAGCATGAATAATAAAAGGGATATCAATTTATTTAGTAGCGCCCCCTTAGATCCTTATTGCATTATTACTTCTCTGTATCCTTACCGGTATGACCCGTTTGAATTAAACATTTTTTCGGAAGAGATGCTGCATAGCTTACGCTCGGTACGCCACAATTTCCCCCTGCACATGCAAATGCTACTCAAAGACTTTTCTGTAGTCGCTGGTGCTGATTTAAAAAATTATAACTCTTTGGTTGGCACTACGATTTTTGCTTGGCAATGGAATATTTTTAAAGAAGTGAGGTGGCGAGTTGCTAATGGGGCTCACTACATGGAAGTGTTAAAGGAGTTAAGACGCAGAACCTCTTTACTTTTATCCCCACACCATATTAACGACACCGCAACGGATAGCTACTACAACAAAAAATGGCAACTATTACGCAGTGAATTACTTGAAGTATACGGTGCTGCTTGCAGTTTATGCGGAAGAGATTACAAGACAGACGGGGTTGTCATTCAAGGGGATCATATACAACCAAAAATAAAACGGCCAGATTTAGCTTTATATTTTAGCAACTTACAAGTTTTGTGTAGGGATTGTAACGTAGGCAAAAGTTATTTCTACAACACGGACCACCGTTCAAAGGCTGCGCTACCAACTGGCTATACTACAAATAAGAGGGTAAGTAATTGGAAGTAGTAGACAACAAGGCACTGGTGTTGCATACAAAAACGCCACACTTAATTACGGAAGCTATAAAGAAAAGTCATGTGCTTTCGCGTGAGGGGGATGTGTATAAAGTGTTGGTTAACTGGGAGTTGCCTGAAGCGCAACACCTGTCACATCTTAAATTGGCTAACGTCCCTTCACCTATTAATCGTGATTACAAATGGACAGGACGGCTTACTCCTTTCAAACACCAGGAAGTAACCTCCTCTTTTTTAACGCTGCACAAAAAAGCATTTTGCTTTAACGAACAAGGTACAGGCAAAACTGCTTCAGTCATTTGGGCCGCAGATTACTTAATAAAACGCGGGGACATCAAAAGGGTTTTAGTGTTATGTCCGTTGTCAATTATGAAGTCAGCATGGCAACAGGACTTGTTCAAGTTTGCAATGCACCGTAGTTGCTCTGTTGCTCATGGCTCAGCCGAAAGGCGAAAGAAAATTTTAGCAGCGGGGTCCGAGTTTGTAATTATTAACTTTGATGGGGTAGGTGTAATCAAAGAAGAAATAATGGCAGGAGGCTTTGACTTAATTGTGGTGGATGAAGCCAACGCTTACAAGAACCCTCAAACTAACCGATGGAAAATACTCAGAGATATCGTGGCACAGACACCGTGGTTGTGGATGCTGACCGGCACCCCCGCTGCCCAATCCCCTGTGGATGCATTTGGGTTAGCCAAACTAGTGAACCCTACAAATGTTCCTAATTATTTTGGTAGGTTTAGGGATGACGTTATGTACAAAGTTACTCAATACAAATGGGCACCCAAACACGATGCTCAGGAAACCGTGCATAAAGCTTTGCAGCCAGCGATTAGGTTTGAAAGGGCTCAGTGCTTGGACCTTCCCCCCTTAACCTACATAGAACGGGAAGCCCCGCTTACCCCACAACAAAACAAATACTACAAAAAACTCAAGAAAGACATGGTCTTAGAGGCAGCGGGAGAAGAAGTGAGTGCAGTAAATGCCGCTGCTCACTTAAATAAATTACTGCAACTTTCAGGTGGGGCCGTTTATACAAACGACGGCACAGTTTTAGAGTTTGATGTACACAACAGGTTGCAAGTTATATTAGAAGTTGTCCAAGAAGCCTCAAACAAGGTGCTTATATTTGTTCCCTTCACGCATACCATAGAACTTTTATCTGAGTTCCTTATTAAGCAGAAGATAAGCTGCGAGGTAATTAATGGTAGGGTTAGTGTTAACAAGCGCACTGATATCGTCTCTAATTTTCAAGATAAAGAAGAGCCCCAAGTTTTAGTTATTCAACCCCAAGCGGCTTCTCACGGCCTGACATTGACTGCAGCGGATACCATCATCTGGTATGCACCGGTAACCAGTGTTGAAACCTACTTACAAGCCAATGCTCGGATTAATAGACCAGGGCAAAACCACCCCATGACAGTGGTCCATATCCAAGGAAGCCCTGTAGAAAACAGGTTGTACACCATGTTGCAGGGGAACATTCTTAACCACCACAAATTAATTGATTTATATCGAGAAGAAGTAGCGACAGAGACTTGACTTTGTCCAACCAGCTGTTAAAGTTACTACCCTTTCAAAAAATTCAATGGGATATGCCGATGACTCTGAGCGCACCAACCCCTGATGAACTCATCCGAGTTTACATTAAAATCCGCAACACAATCCGTGATAAAGAAGCCGCACATAAAGCCGATATGGCAGGGATCAAAGAGGACTTTGAAAAAGTTGCTAATTCGATTCTCGACCACTGCAAGAAAAACAAAGAGAAAAGTGTGGTGACTGAGTTTGGTACGGCTTCTAGGATTGTTCGTACTAGATATAATTGCAGCGACTGGGCGGCTATGTATCGGTTTATTCAAGAAAACGATGCTGCCCATGTATTGGAGAAGCGCATAAACATTAAAGCTATGGAGGAGTTCTTGACTGAGCACCCCGATAGTTTGCCCGTGGGCCTTCATTCTGACAAGGCATACACCGTACAGGTAAGAAAGCCCACTACCAAAGTTAAGTAACAAATGAGGAGAACCCAATGAGTACAGAGGTATCAATATTTAAACAAGAAAACCTTCCAGAGAAATTAGTAGGACGTCCACGCAGCCGGTTAGCTGAAGAACTTTCCAAAGCTTCCTCTGGGACCACCAGTAGGCGTATACAAACGAACGTTAACGGGACTTTTAAGCGGCTCATTAACGGTGAGCAGATAGGTAATGCTATTTCTCAGGAGATCAATGTAATTATAGTTTGGACTCTCCCGAACGTGTCCCGTATTTGGTACAAAGAAAAGTATGATCCTGACAAAGAACCAACTTTGCCTAATTGTTGGTCAAACTTGGGAGACAAGCCAGAAGAAGAAGCCAGCAATCCCCAACATGCTAATTGTGTGGAATGCCCTCAGAACATCAAAGGCTCTGGAGCCAACGGTAGCAGGGCTTGCAGGTACCAACGGCGTATTTCTGTATTGGTTGAAGGCGACAAATCAGGTGAGGTCTACCAGTTTAATGTACCGGCAAAGTCTTTGTTTGGTAAGGGGCTTAGTAATGTACATCCTTTTGAAAGCTACCTTTCTTTTTTAAGTGCAAATGGCGAGGCCCCTGACCAAGTTGTTACTAATATAAGCTATGACCCCAACGCATCGACAATGGAGTTACTTTTTACACCGTTACGGAATGTCTCTGATGACGAGTGGGTTCAAGTTAAGCGTGCTCAAACTAGCCCCGATGCTAAACGTTACACTCGCATTACCGTAGCTCAGGCCGATAACGTAACTAAACTGCCTCCTCCAGATGTCATACGCAGCGATGAACCCGACGAGGAAGTGGCCGAACAAGCTGTGGTCGAAGAACCCCCCAAAGTGGTACAGGAGGAAATTGCTGAACCGGTAAAGAGGGCTCCTAAAAAAGAAGAGCCCCCAGTGAAAGATGACATTGCCAATGTTTTATCAGCTTGGGCTGAAGACGAGTAGCCGATGAGTTACGGGTACAGTGCGCGGCTGATTGAATCTAATAAAAAAGCGAACCAGAGGCTTCTTGGAGTTAAGCTAGGGAAGGTATGCATAAAGCATGACATCCCTGTCACGGTTATTTCTGAGGAACTTGGAGTTAGCAGACAGACTATTTATAACTGGTTTGGGGGCGAAAGTGTCCCTCATGGCACCTCGGTTATGGATAGAATCCAGTCTTTTATAGAGTCATTAAAGCCTATCAAGTGAAGTAGTTTTTTAATTAATCCGAGGTAACTTGGGGGGACAACTCCCCCTGAAAAAAGCAAATGGCTGAATTTGACCTTCTAAATACAGTGCAGCCAACCGAAGGTTGGTTTTGTGTTACAGGTATTCTAAGGAAGGACGGTGGCAAAGACGATGTTAAGCAAACCCTTGTAGCTACCCGTCAAGAAGTAGATGCACTAGTAACTCGCTACGTGAGCCAAAACCGTAATGTATTTTATGGAGTAGCTAAATACGCTACTGACGCTAACCGTACTAAGGCTAACGTGAAAGCAGTTAAAGCTTTTTGGTTGGACCTAGATTGTGGTGCAGATAAAGCTACGCCTAATCCGAAGACTGGTATACCTGAAGGCTACAGTACTCAAGCAGCTGCAGCTAAAGCTCTCCAACAGTTTTGCTCTCTTGTGGGGCTACCCCGACCTATCATTGTAGATTCGGGCAGAGGCTTGCATGTTTATTGGACACTCACGGAAGAGGTAACTCGCGAGGAGTGGGAGCCGGTAGCTGCGAGACTGCGTGAGCTGTGTGTAACCCATAAGTTTTATGTGGATCACGCTGTATTTGAGGTCGCTCGTATTCTCCGTGTTCCTGGGACTTACAATTTTAAAGGGGAAGAACCACTTCTAGTTAAAGTGTTGGGCGATCCTACCAAAGCTGAGCCACTGGGATTGCAACGGATTGCTGAGTTGCTAGGCGTAAAAGAAACTAAAGCTAAACGTGTATCTGCCTTGGGAGCCTATCTTGCTACGGCTAAAGACCCCAACAGTATTTTTAAATTTTCTCGCATCATGCGGCGTAGTGCGAAAGGGGATGGTTGCGCTCAATTACTTGATTGTTTTACCAACCAAGAAACCTTAGTTGAACCGCGTTGGTTCGATGCACTTTCAGTAGCCAACAAGTGTGAGGATAGAACAAGTGCCATTATAAAAATGTCGGAGCGTCATCCCGAATACTCTTTTGACGCAGCAGATACTAAGGCGCGGAATGCAGAAGGGCCACACGGCTGCGAAGTTTTTGAACGTAACAACCCTGGGGGTTGTGACGGGTGCCCTCATAAAGGCCAAATTACTGGGCCTCTTAGGCTTGGCAAAACAATTTTAGCCGCTCCGACTGAGGACATTGCCTCTAGTGACCCACTTGATGGCTTGGATGACTCTGCTCCACCCCCTGCTTACCCGTTTCCTTTTTTTAAAGGCTCACACTCAGGGATATATCATTCTGAAGATTCAGACGCGGAACCCATGTTAGTTTACAAAAACGATTTCTACGCAGTCAGGCGTATGGAAGATCCAAACATAGGCGAGGTTATAGTATTTAAATTGCACTTGCCGAACGATGGGGTGAAGCAATTTAAAATCCCCAACGTACACATATCAGAGAAAGCTGAATTACGTAAAGCATTAGCATCGTATGGAGTTTTATGCTCAGGGTCTAAGAAGTTTGACCTTCTACACTTGTACATAATACTTTCCATTACGCAACTTCAAGACGACAAGAGGGCAGAAAAAATGAGAACACAATTTGGTTGGGCAGATAAAGAGAGCAAGTTCATTATTGGTGACAAGGAGATTTCTACTCAAGGCGTTTACCACAGCCCCCCTTCTGCCATGACCGAAGACCTAGCTCAACATATGGTCCCTAAAGGGACCTTAGAAAAGTGGAAAGAAGTTTTCAACTTATACGGTAAGCCTGGGTTAGAGCCCCATGCCTTCGCGGCACTGACTGCTTTCGGTTCTCCGCTTTTTAAATTTGTGGGCCAGAACGGCGCTATTTTAAATCTTATTCACCCTAGTTCAGGGACGGGCAAGTCCACGATACTGTACATGGTTAACAGCGTGATGGGGCACCCAAAAGAGTTGAGTGCTAATTTCTCCGATACATTGAACGCCAAGCTTATGCAACTTGGCATGATGAATAACTTATGTTTTACCGTCGATGAAATGACTAATACTCCACCAAAAGATTTTTCTATTTTGGCCTACAGTATGTCCCAAGGTCGCGGTAAACACCGCGTTAAATCTCAATCGAACGAGCTTCGACAAAACCATACCCATTGGGCCAATATGTCCTTGTGTAGCTCCAACGCTTCTTTCTATGAAAAACTTGCGGCCCTTAAAAATTATGCCGACGGCGAAATGATGCGGTTACTGGAGTACAAAATTGACTACACTCCCCCTGATATCATCCCAACGCAAACGGCTAAAGATATGTTTGACCACCAACTGATGGAGAACTACGGCCATGCGGGACCTTTGTATGCGGAATATCTCATTAATAACCTTGAACAGGTGATTGCAGGTCTGTTAGCTATACAGCGTAAGATAGACTTGGAATTAAAACTAACGCAACGAGAACGTTTTTGGTCAGCCATCTTAGCGTGCAATATTGCAGGCGGTTTAATTGCCAACCGCTTGGGGCTTATTGACTGGGATATGAATCGGCTTTACCAGTGGGCTACTAATATGGTCCATGAATTACGCAACGATACCGCACCTCCTACATTTAATGCTGTTCAGATCATTGGAGACTTTCTCAATCGCCATATAGAAAATACGGTAGTCGTGGATGACGCGGCTGACAAACGCACTCATATGGCCTTGAAGCCTACTCACTTTCCTCGTGGAGAACTTATTAATCGGTATGAACCCGATACCGAGAGGCTGTTTATCACTGCGAAACCGTTTAAGAATGACTGTGTAGAACTTCAACTTAACTACAAAGACACCCTATCTAAGTTAAAACAACAAGGGATTTTCTTAGGGGGGTCTGTAAAACGGATGTCTAAAGGGATGAAGATAGTAGGACCAGGGGTCCACGCACTTATCTTTGACTGCTCCCACCCAGATTTTTCTGTAGATATGCATCAGTTAAGTAGCGTTGCTGCATCGTCTACCACTGAGTCCAGTGATGATAGTAGAGCAACTTAACTATGAAGTTAATTGGAAAACATTTAAGCGGGGATACTCGGTTTTTGTTCCTTGCTTAGATCCTTCCAAAGCTAAGAAAGAAATCCTTATCACTACCAAGCGGCTCAAATTTAAAATCGTTACTAAAGTAGTTATTGAAGACAACATCCGAGGCATACGTTTTTGGCGCGTTTAATTGACTCGACTACTCCTAACCAAATCTGAGGCTAAAGGAGATAAATCTCTTTGCGGCACTATGAGTCCTTGATCTGCTTCAGCACGAGTTGTTGCGCGTCCTGTTAGAGATTGGCTAATAGTATCTCCATCTATAGGATAAAACCCATTACGGTAATTGTATTCATCTACAGCATCGAGGGCTTCATCTATGTTGGCTTGAGTGCTAGGCGTGGAGTTTTCCATATCTTTTGCGTAGGCCATGTTAATTTGATTAAGAACTTTGGTTCGTTCTCGTAGCACTTCCACCACAACGCGCTTGGCTAAGAAGTTAGCTTTGGAGATCTCTGCCTCTGTAGTGGGCTGGAAGTTAAGGGCTTGGCCTAGTAGCTTACCCGTAGTGTACCATTCAGCGTCTAAAATTTGAGCACGTTGCCCTGATGTTAGGCTACCTTCTTCACGCAGGCGCATTGCTTTCAGAGGCCCACGAAAGAAAGCAGGAGCAAACTTCTCCCAACCCCTGTCAAAGTTCCCTTCGTTCATATCTTGTATACCATCTGCAATCTGTGACCCCATTGCCCCCAACGGTCCACCAAAGGTATCAAATAAAAAGTATTGAAAGGCTGATTTCATATCGTCTGAAGGAACGCGATCTTGGAACCACAAATGATCCAAGCTTACTGAGGAGCCTATATTCTTATCGGTTATGGCTGAAATTGGGCCCATCTCTATCCCCCTAGCCAACCCTTGTGCAGTCTCTGGTGCCAAACCTAACACAGTGGCAATATCGCTATTAGGGCCAAACATAGTGGGTATCCACCACTCTCTAAACCATACGTCTAAACTACGCAGACCTAATGCGTTGCCTTCCCACTCGTCATACCATATGTCTGCATCTTCATCATCCATATCTGGCCGTAGTGCCTCACGCACGCCCTCTGCCATTCCCATGATAGCGGTGTAACCTGGGACACCCACTGCACCTGCAAACAAGGTAGTCATACCTATAGTGCCAAATAATTTTGTAGCTGCTGCTTTCCTTTCAGCTTTAGGTATCGTAGGCCACACCGTTCCAAAAAAGTTACGAATTAAGAACGAAGTCATCTGGAGAGGATAGGTTAAAAACTGTGTGGCTATCTTACCCACAGGGTGTTTCATCAATGGGGGTTTTTCATACAAGGTGTAGTTAAACAATATCTCATACGTAGTTTCAACAGCGGTTTGTGTCGCTTGAGACAGACGAGCGTCATCTGTTAAATTAGGTTTATTTGCGTTAAGCCTATCAAGCTCAAGCTCTACGGTAGCCATAAATATTATTTCACGGGACAACCTCTCACTGTGATGAAAGAGAAATCCCATCATATCGACAAAGCCGCGCCATGTTTTTGCAGGTGTGCTATCAAACTTATCCGTATCCGATTTCTTTCGGGCACTTAAATCAGCACTATACGTTACATTGGTAACACCGAGATCCACTGCTGTTTGGTACGCAGCTTTTAACTGGGCACTATTCCTGTGCTCGTCAATATACTTGGAATTAATAACAGAAAGACTTTCTCCTATCCCGAAACGATTTATAACCGCTAAGTACCCCCCAAGCACTCTCAGTACGTTTCTTTTCCCATAACCTTTGGCAATCAACGTAGGGATGCCTACTATAGGTACTTGGGTAAATTGAATAAGAGCAGACTTAGGAGCCGTTAACATATACACAAAGGCTACTTGGTTGCCGAGGCTGGCGAACTTACCAAAGTCAAACCCCTCAACCACAACGGGGTTTAATTCTGCCTTAGCACGGGTTGAAAGTTCGTTGAGGAGAGCTGCGTATTTATTGAAACCCTCCTTTGGGGTCATCCCTTTTAAACTTTGCTCAGCTGCCTGTATAGCAAGATCCAACTCGGTATTATATTTAAACCTCGCCAACTGTTTAGCAGAACTTTGTTGGGAATTTATAAAGTTACGCAGGGCATCTTCGGAGTAGCCAAGTTTATTTTTTCTTCGTACAAACCTTCGCCGCATTTGCTCAGGAGGAAGGCTCCTTAAATAAAGCTGGTATATGTTATCTTTTATTTGAGATATTTCTTCCTGAGAAGTGTCTTGCATACCATCAATAAGAGTAAATATCTCTTTTAACTCTGTAGTAGCACCCATGAAGGTAGCTTGTTTTTCTTTTAGTTCATTTCCTACACTTATTTCTCCGTCCCGTATCAACTCCTCTGAGGTTCGTCCAAGTTGACCTGCAATGTTTTCTAGCAACGCATCCCTTTCTTTGGCGCTTTTCCGCATAAAAAATGCTTGGTCCGCACCTTTGCCTACGCTAATCCAAAACTTGCCGTAACGCATAAGGGGGAAATACACTTTCTTTTGGTTGGCTTGTTGGTACCTCGCTTGAATCATAGCGATAAGGCGTTCTCGCATTTCTGGGTTTGTGGTGGTTTTATTTACATACTCTAGTAAACGAGTTTGTCCTTTTAAAAATGTTTCTCTGTAAGCGTCCCTAGCCATCTTGTAAATTTCATGGGCCTTTTTGTTATCAACTTTGCCCACCCTATCCCACTGTCCGTAGATCTTTTCAATCTCATCTATGCGCTCTTGGATTTCCTCTTGTATATCGTCTTTTGCCCTGTCGCTTATCTCAGGGTCTTGAAGTTTTTGATACTTACCTATTATTTCATCTGGACCTTGTTTGTTGTTGCCCCACAATACTTCATCATTGGCGATGGCTTCTTTTGCCGTAGCATATTGGGCAAGATCTATGTTCAAAATTGAAGATGAGTGCATTATTTCTGCTAATTCTTTTGCTTGCGCTGGAAACTTTTTAGTAAATTCTACCCAACCTTGTATCCGTGTATGGATCTTAGCTATTTCAATTTGGATTTCTTTGTTAAAGTCTTGGACTACTCGGTTTATTTCTCTTGCATTAACTGCGTCACCCATCCATCGAGTGAGGTCCGTGCTAGTAAGGACTTTAGCGATGGCTACTACGGCTGCGTCACTCATACGCCTGAAGCTTTCCCGTAAAGTGTCAATGCTTTTAACCCCATCTCTGGTTTCTTTCATTAACTTGCCCATATTAGACAGGGTTCCTCGTGCCCCACCCGTGGCATTCCGTATAGCTGCCAATAGTTTATTAACACGGAACTCTTTTTTGTCACTTACTTTTTTGTTTGCCAGTATCTGTCCTGCATTGCCTGGTGTGCTGGTAGGCAGTAACAAACTGTCGGACTCTTTTACCAACTCCATGAAAGCATTTTTTTGAGAAGCTGGAATGTTAAACAGCTGCCGCAACAAATCTACAAACTGAGCAAACAAGGTGGTTTTACCGTCAGTACTGGGCATTCCGTTAATCAAGCGTTGCATGGCTCCATTAGTTCGCCCATAAGCTATGAATTCATACAGGTTTGTAAACGCTCCATTGTCTGCCAGATCTCGCTCTGCTTGAGTACTAGTCCCCGCACGCTCACGAGCTGTAACATTTTTGTTAGCCGCTTCCATCAAACTTTTTATTTTGTCTAGCGACACCACTTCTTTGGCAGTTAGCCCCGCGTTATTTGGATCAGAGTTTTCATAGATTGCCACCTTAGCAGCGGTCCCTTTGTGCCAAGCCTCGTGGAGTATTACTTCTTCGTTCATACCAGTTTCAGGGTTTACATAAATGGTATCTGCAACCTCGTCATATACAGCTTGTGTACCATTGGCGTTAAATAAGTTTCTACTTTGTGAGTTAGCTATTTGTGCATCGGGATCAGTCACCACAACTAACTGAGTGTTGCCCATCACAGGAGCCAACCTGTTAGCTAAATTCCTGTGAAATTTATCGGATGTATTTTTCTTAATGTAGTCTAGGGCTTTCCGCATATTAGGAAAGTTAGAAAATGCATTGTCCGGTT
>Ga0255048_10001087_pt1 | contig 19754 bp, 33 predicted proteins | sample JV7_2_2_MG_FD_183619 | JGI IMG/M metagenome (GOLD analysis project Ga0255048, IMG submission 183619) | Seawater microbial communities from Jervis Inlet, British Columbia, Canada - JV7_2_2 | ecosystem: Environmental > Aquatic > Marine > Inlet | place: Canada: British Columbia | collected 2016-10-06
TATTATGTTTTTTAACTCCACGCATTTCCATACATAAATGTTTGGCAGATAATACCACAGCTACTCCAACAGGATTTAATTTATCTTGTAAATATTCAGCTACCTGTGTTGTTATTCTTTCCTGATTTTGTAATCTTCTTGAAAAGGTATCTAATGTTCTTGCAAGTTTACTCAATCCAACTATCTTTTTATTTGGAATATAAGCGATATGTCCATGACCAAAGAATGGTGCTATATGATGTTCACATAAAGAGTAAAAAGGAATATTTGTTTGAACTATCATTTCATCGTATCCTTCACCATCAAAAGTTGTAAAGTTCCATTTTGGTGGATTTAAAAATTCTTTAAAGAAATTTAAATATCTTTTTGGTGTTTCTTTTAATCCATCTCTAGTTACATCTTCTCCAAAATATTCTAATAATCTAACCACATTATCTTCTAAATCAACTTGTGTTTTCTCCCATGGAAATATTAACCAGTCATTAGTTTCTATTTTTCGTAAATCAAACAAAGGAATAAAAGGTTGTTTATAATCTTTATATTTTTCTTTTGTTCTTCCTGAATCTATTATATCATCTACAATAATATCACATTCTTCAATAGTATCTACAGCATTTCCTAATATACCTGCAATCACTTGACCGCCTCTTGGAACTCCCCAAAATTTTTTATTAGGAAATTTTTCTTTTATCTCATCACATAAATCAAATATTTGAGACCATTGTATTTTTACATAAGTCATACGCCTGTTTTTTTATTCCATATTTCTATATGTAAACGAGTTGTAAATTTTACGTTATTCTCTTTACATATATCTGCAACTATCTTTTTATTTTTATTTAATAGGATTTGATTTTCTCCTGCTGGCATTAACCAAACTTTATTTCTTTTTATACAGCTACCATAATCTTTAATAATTTCTTGATAATCACTATCATTACTAATTACAAATTTAAAAATAGAATCCTTTGCATCTAAATTAATAACATTTAAAGCGTTTGAATTAAATCGCATTTCATAATCGTTTCCACTATTTGCTGTTTTGGGTGAGCAGTTAAATAAATCAACTACATTTAATAATTTTTTATTTGGAATTATTGTTCCATTAGTTTCTATTTCAATATAACAATTAGTTAATTTTTTTATATATTCTAAAAATGGAATTAGATTTTTTTGTTGCATTAATGGTTCACCTCCAGTAATAATAAGATGTGCTCCATGATTTAATTCTTCAATATATTTTTTTTCTAAAATGTCATGTATTTTTATGCTTTGACTTTTCATCCAAACCTCTATCGTATCACATCTCCATTCAGCATCGTTATGTAACTCCTTATCATGTTGAGTTCCCATTCCGCCACACATTAAATTACATCCTCCTAATCTTAAAAAGACCGAAGGATAACCCATAGTTTTTCCTTCTCCTTGGATGCTATAAAAAATCTCACTTACTGCTAATTTTTTTTCTTTTTGATTCATAAATTACTTTGCTTGATTTTGTTTCTTGAAATTCAATTTTAACAATATTTAACTTTGTTTCTACTTTAATTCTATTGAATAAATATATAGCCATATTTTCAGCTGAAGTTTCAAAAGGTAATTTTCTATATGGCTCATTACATTTATCAAATACTTTACACATCTCATCTTTTTCGAATAATAAAAAATGATGGTCATAATATTTAATGATTGGTTCTACGAGTTCATCTATGTCTGAAAATAAAAAAGTCACTCCTGTTTTTTTATCTATAAAATCAAATTCAAAATAACAGGTTACATCATAAGTATGTCCATGTAATCTTCCGCATTTTTCTCCTGCATTTTTATTTCTGTGTCCTGCATAAAAATAATATTTCTTTTCAATAATCATATATAGTAAGCATTTAAGATTTCTTTATGTTTAATATATTTACCTATTCCAATTCTATTTATATAATATTCTTTGGTAACTAAATATTCTTTTGAATAAATTTTTTTATTTTTAATTGGTATTAATTGCATTAAATGTTGTTCATTTCTAAAATATTTTAATTCATTTTTACTATTAAGATACTTGCTTCTTAAATCTTTATTTATAAATTGAATAATTAAAATATTTTTTGCATTTATATTTTTAAATAATTTTATAACTTCATAATCATTTAAATAATGAAGAACATATCTTAATATTACTAAATCATAATAGTTTTTATGAGTTAAAATATTATCTAATATATCAGGATTTTTATTTACATCACTATCAATAGTAGTTAAATTTTGAAAATAATTTTTTAATATACCATTACCTCCTCCAAAATCTCCAATAGAACAATTAATATTAATATTATTTTTTTTTAAGAAATATTTAATTTCTATTAATGAATCATGATAAAGATATTTACTAACATCATCATTCCAATAACCAAATTCTTTTCCTTTATCAATAGTATAAGTCAACATATTTTTGAAATTTTATCCATTCATTAAAATTATGTACAGCTGCAGGTCTTCCAATTAATTTTTTATTTTTTAATTGAATTTGTTTAATAGTTTCTCCATTAAAATGATATAAATATCCTCCTCTATTTCCATACAACCACGCTGTGCTATCAACAGAATAAAAAGGAACTTGATGTAATGATTTTAAATTAGTATATCCTAAACCATGAACTTTACAATTTTCTTTTTTGGCTTCTTTTATTAATTTATAAAGTATATTTTCTGCACCCTTTTTTCTTGCCCACCCACTATCAAACATTCCGCTTGCTGAAATTGATACATAATCATATTCTTTAATCATTTTATACCAATAATCAATTCCCCTAGAAGGTCGCCAAACTGGAATTGGTTTTTTCTTTGTTTTTTTTATTATTATTTCTCTTAATTCTTCTACCAACTCCATAGAGGTAAGTTTTTCAATATCTAATTCTATAAAATTATCAATATTATATTTATTAATAAAATCACAATATTCTTCAGTATATTTTATCCAATCCATTTCAATGTTTTTTTTTCCAAAAAAACTAAATGCACCACTATCTAACATAAAATCTTTAAAAAATGGCTTCATTTTCATTAACCACTTATAATTATCTTTAATATAAAAATAACTTTCTAAAATATAAGGTTTATGTTTTATAATTTCTAAATCATAATCATCTGCCCATTTATAACCTGTATTTCCTCCTGCTAAATATATTTTCATCGCTTCTTTAATAATATAAGGTCTAGAATATGTGCCACTTAAATATATTTTCATTACATCTTTCCAAAATGATATTAAGTTACCTGTAATTCCTCCAGCTAAGTATATTTTCATATAAATAATAAATCATAAATTATTTTTTCTTTGCTCCCTTTTATTGAATTTAATTTATCTATAATTTTATTATATTCTTCTTCTGAGTATTCTAATATTATTTTATTTTTTTTATCAAGTTCTTCTTCTTTATCTTCAAAAAAATTATCTAAATTAATATCTTTATCAAATAAAAAATCAAGACCCCATTCATTTAATTTATCATTTTCCCATTCGTTAGCTAAAATCTCCCAATCCCATGCTCCAAATCCTACATTGTCTTTTATTATAAATTCCTGTTTTTGTTTTTCAGTCCATCCTTCTGCAACATCAATAGGAATTTGTGTAACTCCTGCTTCTTCTAATGCTTTTAATCTCATATTGCCTCCTAGAACCATCATGTTTTCATCAACGATTAATGGTCTTTTTTCTAACATTTCAGGAAACTCTTTTAAAGATTTGACAAGTTTATTAAATTTATCTTTATGTATTGTTCTCGGATTATTATTATTGGATTTTATTTTTTTTATATTAACTTTTTTTCTCATGCTTAACAATATTTGTTTACAATACTACTATATTTTATTTTTTCTCCTGCAATATTATGCTTAAAAAAAAAATATAAATACCATAATTCTTTGAGATATTTTTCAGCTTCTTTTGGTAAATCTCTTTCGTAATTTTCATCTACAGGAAACATTTCTGCAATAGCAAAAATCATTTTATAGCATCTCACATCATCTCCTTTACGATAAGAATTTTTTTTTGCTTTTTTTTTATAGATGATTACAAAATTTTTTATTTTGTTTAGTATCTTTTTTTTTCCATTAGGTATCACATCCTAAAAGTATAACAAAATGTTGTCTTGTAATAATTTTTTTTCTGTATTCGTATTTATTTAACCCATTTTTTTGAATTAATTTTAAATCATAATCAAATTCATAAAATTTTGTAGATTGATTTATGCTAAAAGAAATCTCTTTATTTAAAGATTTTTTAAAAAATGTCCAATGTGATTTAGTTGTTCTACATGGATTGTCTGTAGTGCCTATATGTTGAATTATTTTATGAATTTTACTTTGACAAAGAAAATTATATTTTATTTCATTTTTTGTCTTTTGTCTCCTCAACCACTTTTGCATCTTCATCTATATTTTCAACTTGCGGTGGTTTAATTCCAAAATGCTCTAAAGCTTTTAATACCAAATGTGATTCGCCTAGAGTAAATATTCCTGACTTGTTTGCTTTTTCACAAACCTGTACTATTATTTGTAATGCTTGTTCTTGTTTCATATTTATTTATTTATATCTGCCTGTTTTAATATCATATTCTATTATGCAACTTCCTAAGATACCATTTAATCTTTGTGATTTCATTTTAACAGTTTCAAACTCCACAAATCTAATATGTTTTTCTTGATTTGAAAGCAAATGTTGTAAAATTTGTCCACTCTTAACTTTGTTTTCTATTTCATCATCTGTTAATCTGTGCATGATTACCATGCAATCTGTCTTATTGAAGTGCATAGTTCCGCCTGCAAGACTAAAGGCTGTCGCTCTAGGGATTTTACCACGCACTGGAGCAGGAGTTTTTGGATGTTCAACGTATATCATCAAACTATTAGAACTCTTCGCAAACTGCTTTAAAATCGTTAAGGTTAATTTTAGGTATTGATATAAATTCCGTTCTCCTGCATTACTTTCTACTACCCAATTAAGTGGGTCAATAACAAAACCGCTATAACCTTTCTTATTATATTTTTCAAACTTATCAATTAAGACATTAATGGTAGGCATATCATTATTATTTTCTAAAAACATAAAATGTTCAGCTATAAAATTCAATGATTCATCAAATTCTTTTTCTGTGCAAACTTCAGGAAATGAAGGATTAACATTTTTTCCTAGATATGCTCTACATAAATCCATTATTAATTCCTTAGTATTGGCTTCAGGTGAATACATTAAAATTTTATCTCCATAATGAAATGCTCTTAATACCATCAGATAATTTAATATCTCACTTTTACCACTTTGAGGATAACCACTGAAGGCATATAGAAACCCCTTCCTCCATTTAAAATTATTATCTAATTTTTTTATATGACTACTTTCCCCTAGAGGATAACCTTCAATAAAATAATCTTTAATTTTATCCATTACATCATGTACCGAAACTTCTTTGCAAGCGTCTTCATTATAATCTTTCGCTAAAATATCATCAAAATCTTTTACTTTAATTCCCATAATCTTCTATCAATTTTTTTATTTCATTTAACATTTCTTCAACTTTATTTTCATGCATTTTTATTCTTCGATTATAAGTTACTAGATGATACATTTTATTAGCATTTAATAAAATCACATATTTACTTAAAGCATTAAAATAATGCTGAACAACTTTAAAAAATGCTTTATCTACATCTCTTTGATATTTTCCTCTATTCTCTACTGATGTTAACCACTTAATCGTATCATCACAACTTTCAAATTCTTTTAATAAAGTTTCTACATTTAATGATACTTTAGATTCTTTTAATACTTTTTCTTTTTTTTCTAACATATTTTGATTATTTTTTAAATATTATATTACTTATAAAGTATATTATTTATAAGTCTTTTTTTTTTATAAAAAAAAAATAAAGTATAATAATTAAATTATAAATAATATAAATTATAAAAAGGATGATTTATTATACCTTCATAATTTATAAAATATATTTCTAATTTAAAAATAAACCTAAAGAATTTTTTATATTCAATAATTTTTTTTATATTTACGTTGAAATGTTAAATAAAAAATTACTCAATAACAGACTTAGTGAGTTAAAAAAAGATGACAAATTGTGGACAAAAGCACGTTTAGCAAAAAAGATTCAAATTACTCCTATGTCTTTATATAATAAATTTGAAAATCCTGGCTCTATTAAATATGAAGAATTGGAAAGAATGGTTAAAGCTGGATTTTTAAAATCAATGGTAATACAATTATGATAGACGATAGACAAAATCAAATAATAAGACAATCATCTTTAAAGGCAGCAATAGATTTTTATAAGTTAAATAACATTACAAATGTATCTAAAAATGATATTATAGATACAGCATACGAATTTGGTTATTGGTGTGTAAGTGGAGAAAAAATTTCTAAAGATTAAATTAAATAAACAAATAATTATGGCACAAGTAAATCAAGAATCAAACACAATTTATCTTGGACATGGCAAAACTGCTACTGGTCCTTATGGTGAATTTTTTAATATTACTTTAAATTTAAATAAGGTAAATGAGCATCCTCATGTAATAGAAGAATATATGGATACAAAATATATTAAGTTAAGAGTAACAAAAAAAGCAGAGGTTGATGAATATGGAAAAAATGTAATGGTTTCATGGTGGGATACCAGTAAAATACAAAACGAAAAAGAACCTACAGAAACAAAAAAATTACCCTTCTAAATAAACATTTTATCTACGGGATTGGCACTTGATTTGTATGGACTTTATTTGTTCGTTTGGAAGCTATACATTAATAGTGCCTTTTTTTTAAAATTAAATTAAAAATTATGAATACAACTGAAAAAAAATTTGTGAAATATTTAGCACACAAGCTTAAGAAATATAGACAAAATTTAAGTGATTTAAGAATTTGGACAGAACCTATAAATACAAAAAACACTCAACCTAATAACGTATCCTTACATGGAATTACACAATTTAAAAACTTTAACGAATTTTCAAGGACATTAAAAGAAATAGATGATGTTTATAATGGTATGATGGAAATGATTAATGATGTAGAGGATGTAGTATTTTTTGATAAGTTAGATGAAAAAAAAAATAGATACAAATAAAAAATATCATTCAGCTACAGGAATAAGTGCTTCAGGATTAAAAGTTATTTTTAATCAATCTGTCTTTCATTATTTAAATCAGGGTTTTAAAACATCAACCATTGCAATGAATTTTGGTTCTGCAGTTCATTCTATAATGTTAGGAGATACGGCTGAAGAAATAGTTATTACGCCTCATTTAAATTTAAGAACAAAAGCTGGTCGTGAGGAAAGAGATATATTCTATAAAAAAAATCAGAACAAAATTATAATTACTCCAAAAGAACATAATGCAATAGAACGAATTATGGAAGTGCTCGAAGAAAAACCAGTAGCCAAAAAACTTATAAAAGATTTAACTGAAGTTGAACAATCTTATTATGGAGAACATGAAGGTGTACCAATTAAGATTCGACCTGATGGATTGAAAAAAAATAAATACATTATTGATATTAAAACAACTCAAAATTCTACGCCCTTTTCTTTTCGTAGAGATATTTATAATTTTTGCTATCATCTTCAAGCTGTATTCTATTGCGATATGCTTGGTTATCAAGCTGAAGAATTTAAATTTATTGTCGTAGAAAATAAAGCACCTTATAATATAGAGGTTTATTCTATGACCGAAGAATTAATTGACAGAGGAAGAAAGGCATGGAAACTTGCTTTTCAACAATACAAAACATTTTTTGAAACAGGTACTATAAAGGGTTGTCATTGGGAGGATAAAAATAAAAGTGGTATAATAGTATTATGACAATAGATGAATTAAGCAAACACGAACAAAGAATTTATTATGGTACTTATGAAAGCAATCAAAACATACGTTCTAGAATAGATTCGTTAATGGAAAAGATGGCAATTATTGAAGCAAATTTAGGCATTGATTCTACAGATGAAGAAAGACAAAAAGCTAAAAATGAACAACTTATCTATCTAAGTAAAATTAAAGAGTTGGATGAAATAAAATATGATATTTTAAAAAGTGTATATTAATAAAAAAAGTTATTTAACATGAATAGAAGAAAAAAAAGACAAGTATTAAAAAAAATAAACATAGTAGATGTTGTAAAAAATTTTGTGAAATTACAAAAAACAAGTAGTAATTTAAAAGGATTAAGTCCATTTGTAAAAGAAAAAATACCATCGTTTTTTGTGTCGCCATCTAAACAAATTTTTAAATGTTTTGCATCAGGTAAAGGTGGAAATGTTATAGAATTTTTGCAATCATTTAGTTGGAAGTGTGAAAACCCAGATTGTGAGAGCAATCAAAACAAATGTTTTGGTGAAAACCCAGATTGTGGTTACGAAACACATTCTTTAACCGAGCATGAAGCTATATATATGCTTTTGAATGATGAAAATTACAATAAATTCTTAATACCATCAGATAATAGAGCATTTTATTATGAAGATAAAATTTTAAAAAATGACGCAAGAAGAATTTGAAAAAATTATAAAAGAATTGTCGCAATTGTCTCATGAGATTATGGAAGGCAAAAGACCTGAATATACCAATGAAAATATAGATGTATTAAACAACTTTAAAACTTCTGCAGAAAGGTTGGAAATATCTGCTCTTAAATGTTGGGGGATTTTCTTTGATAAACAACTTCAATCAATTTTTGCACATGTTAAAAATGCGAATTTAAAAAAATCAGAGCCAATCGAATCTCGGTTTGCTGATGTTATCAATTATTGTTATCTCGGTTTGGCTTTGTTCAAAGAACGAGAGCATGAGAAAAAAAATAGTTAAAATAATAACGATTGTTTTAATAGGAATATTATCTTTACTATATGTCAGGGATAACTTCAAGAAGAAAAGGACACAATTACGAGAGGAAAGTAAGGTTGGAATTTAGACAAATGGGTTGGATATATTGCGAAACATCTAGGTATGCAAGCAAAGCGATTGATGACGCTAAAATAGATTTAGTGAATACAGACCCTTTTGTTATACAATGTAAAGCTACAGCCAACAATCCAAGCTATCATAAGATTCTAAAACAGATGAAACCCAATATGCCTAAGTACAAATTAATCTATCATAAAAAACCCAACGATAGCGAATATGTAATAATGGAAAAAAATGATTGGTTAGAAATTCTTGAAATGCTCATTGAAAATAAAATCATTACTCCTACCAAATATTTCAATAAAAAGTAATATAAAAAAAATTATATGTTTTAATAGGATATATAAAATTTTATATATACCTTTATATTATGTTAAACAATTTAAAAGTAGATAAAGTGAAAAATTTAAAAACAAATAAAAAAGTAAATTGGGATTCTTTAGATTTTGATACATTGGTTGTATCAGATTTAACTGGATTGGAATATAAAGTACATGGTATGTATAGAGAATTTGTTTCATTAAAAGATGAATATAATGAGGATTACAAACAAGTTTCTTGGAAAGATTTAGAAGTAGAATTTGGTTGGGTTAATAAATATTAAATTAGATGGAGACATATAATTTAGATAATCCAGCGTACTTAGAAGCTAAGGGACTGGCAAAAGTTTGGAAAGCATATTATAAAAATGCTGTACGAGAAGATATTATGGAAGTAGGATTTAATGAGAATAGCGGTTATGTTTATATCGCATTAGAAAATGGAATTAGCATTGCATCAGCATTTGGACAAAGCGTTGATTATTTGGTGACAAATATGAATGATGGAGAAGAATATTTTTTAGATTCTTATGATGAAGCTAGTGATAAATTAGAAAAATTATATGAAACATATTAGTGAAATAATAAAATATTCAGATGCCTATAAGCATCTTGAAAAAAAAGGTTTAATTAAAGAGGAATCTCAATTAGATATTTTGTTCCAAAGTTTTGGAGATATATATAAAGAAGCATATAACAATAAAAATAAGAACGATGTATAATAATTCATGGAAACACGTAATAGATTTTAAAAATGATATTTTTATATTCAGAACATATTATGAATATGAAAAAGGAGAGCCTGGTGATGGTTATTTACAACCTGATGATAATGATAAAATAACAATTGACAAAACTGTTATGGTTGGATATGCTACTGAAGATAAAGGAGATGTAATATTAAAGGATGAGGCAGATGTTACTTATGTTATAAATGAAGATGTAAAAAAAACAAGGGATGAAGCTATTGAAAATCAAATTGCACATTATAGAACTTATATATAAAATGAAAATAAATAAACAATTAGAAATTGGTGATATTCTTTATAGTTCATGGGGATATGACCAAATAAATATAGATTTTTACAAAGTAAAAAGATTTGCTGGTAAAACAATGATTGAACTAGTACCGATAGAAAGTCAATTAACTGACAAACAAGATTCTTCTTATCAAGATATGGTTGTTCCATATCCTGCTAAAGAAGGTAAACCATTTCGTAGAAAACTTCAAGGAGATTATGTAAATTTAAATAGTTATTCAGGTGCAAGATTTTGGGATGGCAAACCACTTGCACAGACAAATTCTTATTACGGACATTAAATAAAATGAAAAAAATAATTAAATTTTTAATGAAAAAATTTGTAGATGTAAATCTATGCAACCGCAAAGATTGTTATAGAATTGTAATTAGAAAAAATGGAGTATGTAATTTTTGTAAACAAAAATAAATAAGTTATGAAAATAAAAGAAATTATTGAATCAGTATTGTTTTTAATTTTATTAACTATAGTAACTTGGTTTGCACTAGTAACTAGATTTGGATTTTAATTATGGATTATAATAAATGGAAAGATAAAAATACAATAATAGAATTAAAAAAAATAGATTGTTTATATGTTGATGGTCCTTATGCTTGTTTTCAAGGATACACAAAAGAAGATTTATCTAAACAATTAAAAAGTATTATTTTATCAATTCCTTTAAAAGAGATTACAGATAATATGGATTATTGGTTGGAAAAAAGAGCCAAGAATATTATTACAAAAGAAAAAAGATTGTTAAACGAAAAAAAGAAATTAAAGAAACAAGTTAAATTATGGAAATCTCAGAATATCTAATTAAAAGATTTTTAGATTCTTGCTCACATAACAACCACGATTTAAAACATAGAAGAAAAATTATAGATATTTATATTGAGCAACTTGAATTAATAAATCAATTTTTAAAAATAGAAGATAACAGCTTAAAAAAATTTGAAGATGGGAATGATAAAATATAAAGATAGATTAAAGCAACTTTTTGATTACGAAGGAATAGGAAAAGGTAACGCTTCTCCTACCGACATTGATGCTGTATTGGAATTTGATAATAAATTCCTTTTTTTATTTGAAATAAAATTAGAAGAAGTAGCAAATGAATTAGGAAAAAAATTAGCGTTAGAAAGAATTGCAGATGCTTGGAATAAGAAATCAGAAGAATCTGTTTCAATGATAATTTTTTGTGAGCATAACGTACCAGCCAATAAAACAGTAACATTAAAAGATTTAACCGTAGTATTATATTACTTTGATGGCTCGTATAAGGATATTACAGAGCCTCTAAGAGATTTTCTTTATACCATTAAGGATTTCTATCAGTTAGATAAATTAATGCCTTAAATCGCTTCTTTTATTTTTCATCAGGTTTATTGTCATAAAAGTTTCTATTCCAATTTATTTCAGTATTTGTATTTATTGGAGTTTCATCAGGAATATTTTTAGGAGTATGCGTAATTAATTGGTATCTATTTTTAGTTACATTAAATGTTAATTTATCAATAGCCAATTCGTTATCCATTCCTTCAATGCTACTAAAATTCATCTTAGGTTTTGTAAGCATATCAATCGGCTCTAAAGCATTTACCCTAGTTTCATCAACTGGATTTATTGCAGTTGTATTTACCTTTCTAAATGTTCCTTCAAATCTATCATTAGCCAAAGCCAAATCATTCAAACGTAAAGTATTCATCATGGTTTCTAAATTCCATGAACTTTGTAGAATATCATTTTCAAAATAATCATATGAAGTAATAGCATCCCCTGAACTATCAACTAAAGTATTTGAATAAATTATATCGCTTAATTGACCAAACCTATTATCTAAGGTTTTTATTACTCCGCTATTATCCATATATTCAGATTTAGTAACTGTAACTTTTGTAGAAAAATATTCTGAATCTGTTCTTGGAAGAATAATGACGTTATCAAAATACATTCTAAAATCTGCATTCTCATATCCACTTTCTTCGCTTCTATAAAATTCTAATTCTACATCACCTACAGAATTTGGTTGCGGTAAATTAACTACATTTTCAATCCACTCTTGTGCTACGCCTCCTGTAATGGTATTTTCTCCATCGTCTGAAGTTAACGTCCAAGCATTACCTGAAGCATTCCAATAATATAATCCAACTTTTATTTTATATCGTATAGAATAATTTAATAACGTAGAAGCTGATTGGTCAGGGTCATAAGCATACGTTGAAAATTTTAATGTTATTCCTCCAGTTATAAAATCTATACTACCTGTAGTATTTTTTAAAATTAAAGTATTAAATGCTGAAGTTTCATTTCCTATTGTTATACATGAATACAATCCTCCTGCAGGTTCTATTCCATAAATAATTACAGGCCATGTACTATAATTTCCAGCAGTTGAATTTACTGCATACTCTGTAGCACTTGTAGAAGCACCTGAAGTTAAAGTCCAATTATTAATATTTTTTCCCCAACTAGGAGTGCTACCTGAATAAGAAGTAACTGATTCAAAATTTCCATTTGTAATTTCATTTAACAACATATCCTTTACTCTGATGTTTGCTCTATTAGTTACACATGGTCTTTTAAGAATTTTAACTAGATTATTATCTAATGGTTGAATGGTATCATTTGTTTGAGAACTATTAACATTTTTTGTTGGAGTTGCAACTGCAGTTGTTCCTGTAGAAGCTGCAACATTATTATAATCATAATCCACAAATACTTTTCCTGTTCCTGAATACGCACTTAAAGCCATAGCATCGTTAGAAATAATAACCCATTTTCCTTTCCTTTGAAATATTCTACAATTAAACATTTGTAAAATAGATTCTAATATTGTTTTACAATCTATGGCTATATCATTTTCATCAAACATAGAAGCTTTACTTCTGATATAAGTTTGTAAAAAAGGGTCTCCATTTAAAACTGATGAATTTGGTTTTATTCTACATAAAGTTTGATAATCAAATTGTAAAGATGCAGCAGAATCTCCGCTTGCATTTTGTTCATTTATATTTTTTAAGCATTCTTTAACGACTTCCATACAATTTGGTCTTTCAGTTGTTCCTGCATAAGTATATCCTTTAAGTGTTCCAATTAAATCACTAGCATAAAATTCTACTAAAAAAGGAAATGGAGTTAATGGTAATCTATATTGGTCTTGAATAATAAATCCAGTCCAATAAGATACATAAGTATAAGAACCTCCATCATAAGAACTAGCATATAATAATTCAATTTTATACTCTCTATCATCTATTGGATTTACAAAATCAAAATTTGTTTCTTCCCAAGTAAAATTCGCAGCTTCCCAATTTGTGTCTTCATCCTGCCAAAAAGTACCTCCTGAATCTTCAGTTACATACATTTGAATCTGACATGAACTTCCGATTATAGGAGCAAAAAAATCATCTCCATCTTGTTCCCATGAAACCTGTGCTGCATTTGGTCCTAATGTTAATGTATTTTCTTCAACGCTTTCTGTGTAATCTCTTTTAAAGATTTTTAATTGCCATTTATGTTCATCTACATCAAAAAAATCATCTTGAAATCTAAGTCCGTAAGCCATATCATTATCCTGTTATTCTTGATTGAAAATTCTTTGCTCTATCCATTGCTAAAATTAAATCTGTTCCTCTTAATACAAATTCTCCTTTTTGATTTCCCATAATAGAACCTAATCTATCTAATGGAATTATCGCTTCGGCACCAGCTTCACCTACAAGACCAAGAGTTGGTCCTGTAACAATTCCACCTTCTGCAAAAGGAGTAACACCACCACCTTTTTTAGATTGTTTTTTCATAGTCATTTTAACAAGAGTTCCAGCTACAACAAGTGCTGCACCTGCAGCAATAACAAGCCATGGATTCATTTGTTTTAATGATTCTAAAAAAGCAAGTTGAGCAACTCCAAAAGATATTAACATTGTTCCAATCTTTACCATAAAATCACCTAACATCCCAAGAAAAGATAACATTAAATTTGCACCAGAACCAACTGCTTCTGCCATTCCAGCAATAGCACCAGCAATCCCCTCTCCCATTGTAGCACTTAAATCAGAAACTAATTTTTCCATAGTATCTTTTGACATTTTAAATTTCTCATTTGCCTTATCAATGATTTTACCTTTCTTCCCTAAATCTTCTTCTAATTTCTCATTTGAATCCCCCACAGGTTCTGTGTCAGTTTCTGTGGTTACTCCTCCAGTTGCTCCTACACCAACCAAATTACTTATATCTTTTCCAACTCCTTTAATAAATCCTTTTGCACCATTTAAAGCATTTGTTAATCCTTCTTTAATTCCTTCTTTTGTAACATGTTCTAATTGTCCTGCTAAAACATTTTGAACTCCCTCATTAAAATTTTCTGAAAGTTCCTCTCCAAATTCTTTTCCATCTTCTTTTACAGCATTAAATGCTTCTTTTACAATATCCCCTACTTCACTAAATCTTCTTTCAAAAACTAATTTTATAATTTTTCCAATACTTGTAAAAACTGTAACTACATTTTTTGCCTGCATTTTAATAAATCCAAAAACAGATTTCGCAACAAATTTAAGTCCTTGAATCCCTATCCTTACCTGTAAACTGCTATTATAAAAATCTATAAATGAATTTATTACAGAAGCTGTGAATCCAATTATTGCGTCAAAATTCTTATAAACAATATATGAGAGTACACTTATAGCGGTAATAATTAATCCGATAGGACTTATAATAAAACCTAAAGCAGTTAATAATGGTCCTATTGCTGCAACTAAAATTCCAAGTCCTATAACTATAGTTTTAGTAACTCCATCTAAAGACATAAATTTTTTAACCAAGTCACCTACAAAAGTTGCTGCTTTTACAAGAGGTGGTAATAACATACTTCCGATGTCTGTTCCAACTATTGTTAATTGATTTAATGCTTGTTTGAATTTAAAAGTTGAATCTTGAGCAGTTTCTTCAAAAACCTTATTTGCTAAACCAGTTGAATCAGCGATTTGTTTAGCTACCTTAATATAATTTTCACCCTGTGCTCCAGCTGTTCCTAAGACAGCAGATAATGCCCTTACATTAGGAACTAAATCTCCAAGTGCATCTTGGTCATCACCAATTTGTCCAACCAAATCTACTAATGTTGCTGCCAACCCATCTTCAGCAATAGATGCCCTCAACATATTTACTGCTTCATCTCCATCTTTAGCCTCTGTAAATAATGCTTTTAAAGCATCTTTTGTTTGGTCTGTTGGTTTTATTAATCCATTCATAATTCCCTGAAGCCCTGTTACAGCTTCAGCACTATTAACTCCTAATCTTGTAAAGGTTGCTATTGAAGCACCTACTTCTTCAAATGAAATTCCTAATTGTGCGGCAAGACCAGTAACTCTACCTAAAACTGGTGCTAATTCTGATGCTTCTAAATTTCCTGCTCTTACTGTAGCTGTTAAAATATCTGTTGCTCTTTCAGCAGTCATTCCTGATGCTGCGTAAGATTGCATAATACCAGTTAATGCTAGAGCAATTGATTTAGTTTCTCCTAATCCTGAAGCACTACTTTTTGCTGCAAATGAAAGTGCTTCCATGGCTTCTTTTCCTTCAAGTCCTGCTGATGTAATAGCAAACATTGCATCTGCCAATTCTCTAGGAGAACGAGCAGTCTCTCCTCCTAATTTTATTATCTCTCCCCTCATTGATGCTATTTCTTCCTTAGTTTTTCCAACAAGAGTTTGAATTTTTAATAAAGATTCACCAAAACCAAATGCCATTTTTGCGGCTGCAACTGCAATTCCTGCCAACGGAAGTGATACAGCCAACGTAAGATTTCTGCCAAAAGTTTTAAATTTAGAAGATATATTTTTAAGACCTTTGGTTACACCTTTTGCGTCTATTCGTACAGGAATGATAAATGGATTTGCCATAATTAAATTTTAGACAAATATAATAATTATTTCAGTTCTTTAAATTTACCTTCTGATTGAGATTTTTCTACTTGTTTTTTAAACTCCATCATTTCCTTATGAGAATGTTTTTTACCTTTTTTATCTTGTGGTAATTTAAATAAATCTGTAGGTTTTTTTGCTTGACTTTTTTTAGAAATATTCATATTATAAATCATACAAGAAATGTATCTTGTTTGTTCCCAAGATAAATTACTTTTAATATGAAAAGATTCTGCTAATAAATAATTTTCTTTAAAGGTATAAGTCCAAAATTTTTCAGGTGCTATTCCTATTTGTCCGATATAATAATCTAGTAAACTATTCCAAGTTAATTTTTCTTGATTGGATTTTTTTTTTGGTCTCTTTGAATACCAGCATTAAGTTGATTTCCTAATACTTTTGTTTCTGTCATGACATTCATTATTTTGGTTATATCATCTTGTGATATTTCTTCTAACCAATTTCCAACATCATATACTGTATAAGTAATTTCTTTTTTATTTTCTTTATCATTTGCTAACATTCCACAATAAATAATTCCTCGCACTCCTGATAGAGCCATTTTATCGGTAAATGCTTCACCTAATTCCTGCAAAGAAATTCCTAAATGCTCTGTTAATTCTACCCAAAAATTCATAGAAAAATGGAGGGTGCGGTTTTCACCCCCCAATTTTATTGTATAATATCCTCTTTTTTGATTCACTCCTTCAAATCTAAGAAAGAAAAATGAATTAAAAAAATATATAAATATTATCTAGTATTAGTAGTTATTGAACCACTTATAATTAATGAACCTGAATACGTTACAGGATTCTCTGCTTCACCACTATATTCAATACTAGAAACATAACATTTTGCTGTATAATATTTATCACCAGTAGATGCAGTTCCCCAAGATACATAAAGATATGAACGTCCATTTGAACTTCCAATCATATAATCTAAGAAATTGTCTACATCCCACGAATCATCGTATGCTACGAGTCCATCGAAGGAGACTTCTCCGCTTCTAGAACCTGCAATTACTTCTTGATAACCACCTGAATCTTTTGATGTTGCTTCAGGAGTATCCATACTAAAACTAAATGAAGAAGAAGTTGCATGACCGATAGTGGTATATCCTACTCCATCGTCAGTTGACATTTGCAAAATCATTTTTGTGCCATTAAACACGCCAGTCGTTGCCATAATATAAAAATTTAATTGTTAATAATATTCAAAGATACGCAAGAAATAGTAAAATATTTTTTACTCTTTTACTGTTAAAGTGATAGATTGTGGGGTAATCTTGTCTGTAATTTGACTATCTAAAGAATCTTGATATGCTTGTACTCTATCTTCTCCCATTGAATCAGTAGTCCATCCTGTAACTATTTCATTATCCAAATCTTCAAAAGGTATGAAGTCAGTAATGTCAGTTGTAGATTGTGTTTGTGTTCCAATAATTGTAGCTGTATAGGGGTTATCGTGTTCATCTTTTGTAGAAGATGTAGCAGTATAAGTCCAATGTATATTATAAACTACGTCACTCCAATCTTCAAAATTTGGGTAACAATCTACAATTCTACAATTCCAAGAATAAGTGTTTGTGTTTGCCATAATATTTTAATTTATACAAATATAATAATTTTATTTTATGATATTGATTCAAAACTCTCAAATCCACTACCAACTACATCTACAGAAAGATAATGCGTATATCCACTTAATATTGTTGATACTATTGTAGCTTCGTTTGTACCTGAAGCAGTAACAGTAGGTGCAGCTACTATAGCACTTGGTGTATTTCCTGTACTTTTAATTAATTCAACGTCTCCTACTCTCAATGTTGAACTTTCTATCAATATATAAACTCTTGAATGTCTAAAATAATAAGCACCACCATTATTGTAATAATGTCCTGATTCATAATAATCTACAGTTAATCCTCTTAAATTATGTGTGTTTATTACAGTACTAATATCAAAATCTCCTGCAGCACTTCCAGTTGCTGTAGTATGATGATAATATCCTTTTGCATAATCCCACTCTTGTACATAAGCTGCTTCTTTCATTGACAATAAAGCAGTAGGGTCCATTGTACCAATTCCAACTTTTCCAGCTTGTGTTAATGTCATAACAGTATTAGCAACATTACCTGATGTGGATACTCCAAATCCTAAATGAATTAATGCAGCATTACCACCTGCATTATTTAGTGAAGATATATTTAATCTACCTGAACCAGTTGCGGAATAACTAAACATACCACCTAATGCTGCTGAAGTGCCACCTACTTGAATAGCTCCTTCTACATAATTATTTCCTACATTTCCAGTTTGATAAACTTGTAAAAGATTATAAGGTACACTAGTTCCAATTCCAACATTTCCACCATTATCTATTGACACAATATTTGAGCCTGCTGTATTTGCTATTTGAATAACATTACTTGCATCTCTAGAAATACTTGAATAATCAGATGAACCTGAACCACGAAATTTTAATTTTGCACTATCAGTTGGAATTTCAATATCTCCTGCTGATGTAATACGCATTCTTTCAACTTGAGCAGTATAGAAACTCATTCCATCGTGTCCATATAAAGCTAATCCATCGTTACTTGAACCAGAATGGTCAAGTGCCATTAAACCTATTCCACCTGATGCACTTGGAACAAACGCATCCCTAAATGATAAATATTGAGTAGTAGGATTTGTAAATCCATCAAGGAAAATAGCTCCTGCAAAAGTTGCGTTTTGTGTAGTAGCAGCTAATGTAAGAGCAGTAACTTTATTATCTGTTCTAATTACCACATTACCACCTGTATAAGTAGTTCCTAAATTTACAGTAACAGTTCCATCTCTAATAGTGCTTAATTCTCCTATTTGAACTGCACCTTCATATAAACCATAACCCCAAATATTTGTAGCATCTACATCACTACTTGAGTTTGTTGCTTTTGTATAAACACCTTTGTCAAGATAAAAAAGGTTTGCACCTGTGGTTTGTATTGTTCCTGCAAAAGTTGCGTCCTGTGAAGAATCTATTGTAAGAGCAGTTGTGCCACTTACACTAAAGTGCATTTGATTTGCCCCACCATCTATATAAGTATTATCAACATCATCAGAATTACCTAAATGTAATCTTCCACTTGAACCAGTTGCTATAGTTCCACCAATTATAGCCATTGCTGCAGTAGAAGATGTTGTATATGCTCTATCTATAACAAGACCCCACCAAGATGGTATTGTGTCAGTAATACTGCCATTAGCACTAGGGTCATTTATAGTTAATAAATTTGTAGGCGATGTCGTTCCAATTCCTACGTTTCCAGAACTGTCTATTGTTAATTTAGTTCCTGCTGCTGCACCTCCATAAAGTAATAAATCAGAATTACTGCCATTATCATTTGCTATCCAACTCCAAGTTTGAGCAACAGTAGTTGATTTAATACTTAAACCTGCATATCCTGATGGTTGTTCTGCTAATATTTGATAGTTAGTTGTATCTCCTAAAACATAAAGTTTCTTATTGGCTAAAGTT
>Ga0255048_10001089_pt1 | contig 19737 bp, 20 predicted proteins | sample JV7_2_2_MG_FD_183619 | JGI IMG/M metagenome (GOLD analysis project Ga0255048, IMG submission 183619) | Seawater microbial communities from Jervis Inlet, British Columbia, Canada - JV7_2_2 | ecosystem: Environmental > Aquatic > Marine > Inlet | place: Canada: British Columbia | collected 2016-10-06
CGATAGCTTTCGTCGTGCTGCCCTTCGTGATCGTTGTTCGGCAATAATCATGGGCCGTCCACGCATGTTGTACCTACGACAGTATCGGTTTCCGTGTAGGCAGTCGCGTCCACACAGAGCACGCAAAGCGTAATCAGGTCATGGTCCACCTTCAAATCTGTCCCGTCCTGACGGAACCATACATCGTCGACAACCTCAACGACTGTGGCACCGAGGTCGATCGGGCTCCCTGTGCCCTTGGCGCAGCCGAGCACGCAATACTTGTCTGTTGTCAGCTCGGCTGAACAGGTACTGTCCCCCGATCCGCTACCGCCTGCACTGCACGTTGCGTTCATGCCGTCCGGTACGTCGATCTCTAAGCCCGCCATGATTGTCTGCCATTGAGGCGGCGTACATGGTGCACACTGTTGGGCGTACATCGGGGCTGTTGGGACCTGTTGTTCCAAATTGCAACTACCGCAATTGAATCGAATGTCAAGGACAGGATCTACGGCGACCGGTTCAACGTTAACCACGTCCCAACCGCAATCCCCCTCATTCCAGGCAAGTTCTGCGTCATTCCCCTCGCAGGTGTACTGCGCGATTTCCGACGACGACGACGACGGCGTTGGATCGAATGGCCAGTCACATACATCCAAGGCCGCAAAACCGGTTATTGATCCACCGGCTCCGCACGTACCATCCGGCAATGTTGCCTTCGCCCGCATCGGGCGCGGATTGGGAACCAGCCAGCCGTATGTCCCGCTCGCCGTTTCGCAACATGGCCCAGGCGAGATGTGCAACGTGGCGTACTCGTACTCTGCATCGCATGCCAATTTTCGATACGAAGGATTGCGGGTCGTAATCGTGCACTCCGATTCGCTTTCATCTTTCTTGAGAATCGTTACTTCACCACTACTGCGGCACGATATCTCGCTTTTGACCTTGACTTGCCGCGTCAGGCCGTAAGGAAACGAAGGCCGGTAGCTTTCTTCTGCGCAGTCCCGTTCCACCTTGAAGCAATCGTCGGTAATTGCCAGCAGCCATGAATCGCGGTCGTCGATGTAGATGGGGTCTCTGTCTGTGTCCTCCACGTAACAATTCGCGTCGGGGTCCCATTTCATGGGCTGGACCCGTTTTTGCGTATCGCCCGGTTTGATGCACTCCAACGCCTTGACCATCAGCGGCTGGCACTCGTCGTACCGTTGGACCCGCATCGTGCCGTCTGTTACGTGGTAGTCGCCGTCGATGATCCAGCCGCAGAGCCCTTCATAAAGCTCGTAGGAGTCTTTTTTGGCACCCACGCGCGTCTGCGGGTCGTACTGCTTGTAGACAAGAGCCACCAGGGGGTCGTCAAGGGTGCCTATGCGACGTTCTTCTCCCACGGGGATCGGGCAAGGGCCGTTCACTATGGTCGCACATGGTTCATCCTTCGTCGGCCTGCGGACCTGCATTACCGTCCGGCCTGCCTGCGGAGTGTACAGACCGCCTTTGTCCGGCCGGTAGCTGTCGACGATTTCGCAGACACCCCAGGCAGGGATTTCCGTATCGCCGGCGTTAAACAGTTCAATGAACCGTTGCCGTCGATGTGGCGCTGCGTCGGGGCCTTGTGCAGGCATCGAAACCCCTTCAGTTCAATATGTCTCGCGTTCGCAAGGCTTGCCGTCCACGTGATACGTAGCAATTGCGATATCGTTCAGGTTTATGTCTTCGTCTTCGTAGAACATGGCGTGTCCCGTCTACATCGTTGGAATGTAGTGTTGGCTCGCCCTAGTCTCGGGCGTCAGCCCGCGGCCAATCCGATACTTCAACTGGGCGATGTTCCCGGAGAGATCCATCCGCCTGGCACCAACGAACGGCACGTCCATCTTGTCTTTGACGGTGTCGAAGTGATCCTTCCAGACGTCTAGATAGACCTGAACTTCGCTTTCCAGTGTTGCCGAATTGTCAAAGGTCCCCGTCTGCGCGCAGTCCGTGTAAGCGATACCGTCGGCCGCCCACAGAAACGGCAGCGATAGCGACCATTCGCCACTGCCGCCCGTGCGGCTGACGGTGAATTCCTTGCGTCGCCACTTCAGGGTCGCCGGGTCGCGCAAATGGAAACTGGTGTACAGGTCGATGTCTGCTTCCTCGACACAGGTCCCGGCTTTGAATATGGGATAGTCGAACACAATCATACGGTGCTCTTTGTCGAAACGCCAGTGTTCGTTGCCGTAGATCAGGCAGTTGGCCGTGTTGTAGTAATGATCCGTGTACGGCCACCAGGTTCCCGCTACAAGGCTCAGCGGGGGTTCGTACTCGCCCGAGATCAACCGCCGGTAGTCCAGGTCGATGTCGTCAAGGCTTGTTAGTTCTATCGGGCTTCCCTCGTCGTCATCCAGCGGCAGCGTCTGGGGCACCTCGACCTGATAGCAGCGGAATACCGATTGGAAGGCCCTCGGCCGGTAGCCCTGCGAAACGCCCGAGAACAACGTGGGCCACTCCTTTTCCCAGCCGAACGATGGCTTGTACGAAAGGTCGTCGATGGGCACGTAGGAACCGTCCAGCTCCAGCCCGACGGCTTTGAGCGACAACTTGCAGGCGTACCACGTCTTGGCGCAGATGGCGCGGATGGTCTCCGGCCCGCCATCAAACGAAGCCTGGAAAAATGGAGTTATCGCTGGCGTGCTGGTATAGTCAGATACCTTTTCTCCCTGTCCCGTTTTGACCAGCGTGTACGCGTCGTCCTTGGTGCGGACGACATGGATGGGAAGATACTTGGCCAATTCGTCCAGCGCCTCGTTGACCGGCGTGCTGTCCCAGTCCACTTCCGGCTTTGCGTCGGCGAGCGAAGCCCCTGCTGACTCGCTAACAGCCGCCATCGCCGCATCCGCAAGCTCGGACGCTGTGGATTCGGTATCGGAGTCGATTGTTCCGTCACGGTATCTCCTGTTGTAGTGGCCAGAGATGCGTGCCGACGGCCATCGCGCGCGGCGGTCCTGGATACGCATGACCCATTCGCGCTTGCCGTCGCGGTTCAGATAGCGGAGTGTAGATAGATCGGGGACCACGTCGGAAAAAGTGACGGTGTCCCCGGCCTGGATGATAAGTTCACCGGATGACGCAGACAGGTCGCCGATCTGAGGAATACGGATACGGCCAGTACTCGGTCCCGTACCTCTCCGCAGCGGGAAATCCAGCCCGACAATAGGGACTCCCTGAAATGACGCCGTCTGCGCCTGAGCCATGCGTTATTTCCTTAGCCCTTGATGTCCAAAAGCAACTCCGTGTTTTTGGCGGTCCCGATAACCGCCGTCCCCGTCGCGTTGTCCCGAATCGCCAGCGTCATTTGTACCGTGAAACGATCGCCGGCAACAAGACCGCTCGGGTTGATCGTAAACGTCTTGGTCGCCAGCGTCAGGCTGTTGATGTCTTCTGCCGCCGTCGTGACTAAATCCGAACCGGTCGGGTCCCCGTCCGCATCCAGCTTCTTGACCTCAAAGTCGAGTGTCGCGGTTGTGTCAGCCACGGTTGTGACCATCCCCGCCCTCGCCTGAATCTGGACCGTTTCACCAGAAACGTACTCAGGCGGAAGCTGAAATTCCCGCTGGCACACGATACTAGTCACGGCCCCATTGGCCTTCTGGTCGGCTGTCCTCAGCGAGATCGGATCGGTGCCCCACGTTCCCCCGACAAGTCCCGGTACGACACCGGCCGCTGCCGCGCCGAGGTGCGCAGGGTTCGTCGCAACCGACAGCCAGCCGTCCAGCGACAAATCACGCTTTGCCCCATCGTCCTGCGTGAAAAGGGAACGAGCCCACGATCCGGTGCAAATACCGGCACCGGGGATCACGAAGGCCGTGTAAGTGAGTGTCACAGCACTCCCAGATATGACTCCTGTAGCTCCAGCCATCGGTTTATCTCCTATTGAGGAAGGACAAATGTGTAGTTGGGCACCTCGAATACGTATCGCCAGGATGCCGGGAAATAGACCCAGTCCCGCCCGAGGTGCAAAGGCTTAGCCACTTTTTCTTCTCGCTGGTCAAGGTGTTCGTACTGCGACGGTATCAGCGGGTTCGGCGTGGCACCGGCAAGGTAGTAGCCCGAGAATCCAAGCGAGTAGCCTTCCTGGACGATCTTCTGGGTTGTCTTCGGCCAGATAGCATACGCCTGCGGCTCCCCATTGACAATGTTCTGGGATCGCCACCATGGCCCAGTCGTACCCGTATTTGCAATATTCTCGTGATACTGGATTATCTCGCTCTCTTGAGACGCCCAGATCCCCGTCACCGTGATCTTGAACGCCCGCTTCACCACCATTTCTTCCATGGACCCCACGGGCCAGTCCAACACGCTGACGCGGGGACCAATTAACAGCCTCCAGTTGGTCGGGTCCATTACGTAACGCGTCGCCACATCATCCGGATCGTACAGACCGAATACCTTCTGATTGTACTCGTAGGCGCTGCGCAGCTTCTCGATTTTCGTACTGATTTCCGCCCTGTCGTTTCCCAGCAATAAGCCACTCAGCACTGCGGTCGTCGTCGATGTGTCGCGCCACCCTCGTTCCGTATGGTGCGCCTCTTCCTGCCACTGGAAATCAATGATCTCCCCAGGGTCGTGCTCGTACGCTCCGTACTTATACGTGAAAGTGGACATGGACTACTCGTTGCATTGCGGCTCAAGTAGCGACCGTACCTCTTCGAGGTCCCTTGTTGCGTTCAGCAGCCGGGCCGCGATACCGGTTGTTACGTCTGCGATCATCTCGGCAAACCTGGCCGTCGCCTCCGCTGCATCCGCTGCATCCTGTTCGCCTTGGTCGTGTGGCTGCTTCTTGTGGTCGATACCTGTATGTGGAGTCGCCGTATTTGGCATTTGCTCCGGCTCGGGGACCATGCCGGGCGTCATTCGTTCCTTCTGGGGTTGTTGCCGCTCGCGAATGAACTTTAGCGCCTCCTCGTACTTCTCATTCGGCGTCCGCTCGTCCTGTTCCTGCATCTCGCCGCGACGCATCGCCATTCGCTGCTGCTCGTCGATCGTCGGCGGCATGCCCGCCAATTCTTCGTCGGGAACATGCTGCACTTCTTGCGCGGCCGGCTTGTCATACGTGACAGGGTCCCGTCCCTGCGTGACGACCTTGCCAAATACCGCCTCCGTCTCAACAGGCGCGGCGACGGGAATCTGCTGCGACGGCTGAGACGTCTCAACAGGCGCGGCGACGGGAATCTGCTGCGACGGCTGAGACGGATGCAATGGAAGCTGTGGGTTGAACTGCTGCTCTGCCGCCTGTGAAACATCAATCTGCGAACCGCCGCCTTCCGGCAGTAGCCTACCCAACGCCCGCTCAATGCGGATTAACCGCTTTTCAATTTCGTCGATCTTAGCCATTAGCTATTGTCGTTTGTGGCTTGGAATTCCTTGTTGCTGGCGTCGCCGTACGCGCGGCCACCCACCGTGAAGTAAACCTCGTTCCGGTCTTTAATAAACGGCGTTTCTGCCGGGGCCTTATAGTTTGTGATATCGAACTGGGTACTGTAAGCGTTGGCACCGACACTGTAGGCGAACTTGATCTGCGCGGCGGCACCCACGTAGCTCATGTCGTACAAGTCCTCATTGTTTTCGCTCCATGGAAGATGTACGTCCAAGGTGATGTCCCGCCGCGTCTCTACGACGTGGGACAAGGTAAGCGAATTTGTGAACAAGGCCCGCAGGTTGTTGTCGTAGGTCAGATGGAACCCAAACACATCGCGATCCGTAGCATTCAGCGTGAACGTGCCGTCCAGTGCACCGGTATCGTCCGTGTCCTGGAAAATGTACGGCGCGTACATGGCCCCTTCCTGCATGGATGGCTCCGGGCTTGGCCACGCCGTGTCCTTGACCTCCGTCTTTGCAATAATGTGAACTTTCAACGTCAGCAGCTCCGGTACACCGCGCTCGCGGAATTCCGGGGCTCTTGCGAACAGTTCCCACCGGTCCACTCGGCAATCCGCAACCTCCCACCCCACGTCAGACGCCTCCCAGTGGTCGTCTCTGTACACCAGCAGGCCAAACCAATTCGGGCAGTCGTTTGGGTTGAACACACTGCCACCTGCGTCGTCGCCAACAAGGTAGGGCAGCAAGCTCTCAAAATAGCCTGGCGACGGATTCAGCGTGAAGCTGCCATAGATGTAATGCCCGCCCTCGCGCACGCGGCTCGCCAGCGGGTATAGCCCGCCCCAGATTCCCTGCCCGCCAACATGCCGTTCGTGCCGCTGCAGGTTCTCGGCGGGGTTGCCGGACTCCAGGATCTCCAGACGCACGGAACTGCTGTCCCATGTGTAGGAGCTTTCGCCGGGTTCCAGCAGCAGTTTGCCGTAAACACCAAATGCCGGATCTCCACTGCATCCCATGACGTATCTCCTAAACTCTGGTTTCCAGGAACCAAAACCAGACTACCATTCTGTTTTCTGACCAGTTTTCCTGGTACCGCTCGGGCAACTGTTGCGACCCGTACTCTGCCGTACACGGCATCAGCCGTGCGTCCGTCCCGCAGAGCGTTTCCGCGGGTGCCCGCTTATGGTTGAATGCCTTGCGGATAATCCGCCTGTTCTCGGTGCGAGGGTCAATGTCTTCCTGATCCTTCCCGCTGCCCCGGTTGACAGTAATGATGCAGGGATAGCCGATGCGGTCTCTCTCCGTCGTATGCACGTCCGTCACCTCTTGTGCCGGCGATACGGTGATGCCGGCGTGCGTAATCTGTCCGTCTGACGGAAGTTCGCGGACTGCGATTTCGTCGTCGCGGACGCCACGTAAGTCCTCCCCCTTGAGAACCACGACGGTTCTGTCGAGCACCTGCCTGTACAAGCTCTCCGCCATCTCAAGACTCGTAATTCGTGTAGTCGTATTCGCCAAACATTTCCAGCAAACCGGCCCGCCCTTCGCGGCGCTGAATGCTCTCGGCCTCCCTGGCGTGAATCAACGCTTGCTGCACGTCCTTCTTGCCGATGACCTGCTCCTTGGGATTCCGCACCCGGCGGCTCAGGTTGTACTCGGCCATCACTTCCAATGCACTGCGCATCGTCATCGTGTTCATGTGCACCGGATCGCTCACCACGTACTTCACACCGGTCAACGTACTTGCCATGGAACTATCAAGTTCCACATGGGTATCGTCCGTCCTGGTAACGATCACGCGCGCCCCGTAGTACGGATTGTCGGCACCGTCGATATTGCCGAACAGACCCGTCGGCTCGGCCGCTGCCGTCGAGGAGAACCGAATCACCGAACCCACGCAACTATTGGGGAAGGTGCCGCCGGTCAGCGTTACCGTTGTCGCCCCAGCCGTTACCGTCACCGTGCCCGTACGGTACTTCTCGGTGATCAGCGGCCGGGGCCAGCAATAGTACGCGTAGTCGTAGGTCCTGGCTTCGTCCGGGGCCGGGGTGAATTCGATCACGAGGTTATGGTAGAAGTCGCCCGAACCACGCAGAACCGCCTCCCAGGGCGTGGAGGGATTATCCACTTCGTAGATCGACTTGCGATGAAGACTGAGGAAATCCGTCAGATTGATTGCGTACTCATTTGCCGTATCGTACCACTTGATCATGCGACGGAAGTCGTTCGGCAGCGGATAGCACGCACGCAGAAGTGCATAGCTGGTGCCTGCAGCCACATCCGCTCCTGGATTGCTGTGCTCGCGAAGCGTAATGACGGTATCCGACTTGCGATCCTCCACTCGATATTCGACGGAATCAACGATAAGCGTGCCGAATCGCGCCCAGGAGGGCCATGTTCCTGTTGCAAGCGTGACTTCGCGCTCATACGTACCTCCCGTATGGTCGTAGGTAATGCTCCCTGTCTCGTACTGGGCCGACGTGAGAAGTGTCGCGCGACGGTAATAGACGTTCCATTCCGTCTCCTGAGACAAGTCCCGGTACGCCTTAATGATCGACTGCTTGGCCAATCGCAAATGGCGCGCTGTGTCGCGGCTGAGGTCGAACAGATCCAGGATGTATTCGGTAACGTCCTGGAACGTCGGTAGGTCTACCTGCCAGTCGTAGCCCGGAATGTACGGTTTGTATTCAGGCATCGTTCACCACACGGCAAAATATGTCGGCGAGGTAGAACGATGTCGAGCGTGAGGGTATTATTATGCTAACCATGGAGTCTCGGGCATGCAAGAGAAGTACGCATGGGGATACGGCGTCGACGATTGGGCGTATCCGCTCTGGCTGCAGGAAAGGGACATCCGGCACTGGCTGCACGAGCGCCCTAAATTTGCCAGGAAGCCGTTCGCCAAACGCCCCTTTGTCTTTGCCTGGGACCCTGTTTTTGCCTTTGAACCGTTCCGGGAGCGCCGCGGTGCCGGGGAACTGCTAATGCGGCTCTCTGCCGACGACGTTATCGTGACGCAAAGCCCGCGGTCCGTTGCCAATAGCACCAAGGAACTGGAGTCGTTAGTACGCGATCTTTTGGTGGCTGGCGTAGCTGTCCACTTTCTGCATGATTGGCGCGGAACCGATAATCCCCGCCTGCGATGGGACCGCGAACGACATGCGAGACACCGCGCATGGCAGCAACTCGCGGCCCCTTTCGGCTGGCGATGGAACTCGCTACACCAACTTGTTCCGGATCTTGAAGAACGCCGCGTGCTTTTGTATTTGGGAATCATGTGGGGCAACGACGAAGTGCCATGGGGAGCTATCGAGCTGTCCCTGCAAAACGATCCGCTGGCGGATTTACTTAGCATCGACCTATTGCCTCGCCTCAAAGACAAACACTCGCTTTGCGTTCGGGCGCAGTCCCTGATCGAACGCGACTTCGACATCATCACGCAAGCGGATTTATTTCCTTGGGTTGACCGTATTTCGCAATTACCCGTTCGCGCAATTCAGGGCGAATCTTCTGTGGAGCTTTCCTATAACGCTCCGCCAGCGCCGGATCGCGAGCTAATTCCTCCTGAATTGATTCCTGAATCAGATCATCTGCCAGCGGAATGGGATCTGGTGGCCCAGTATCGTGACCTCCATAAGCTACTCCTCCCGTCGCTGTATAATTCCGTTCCCGACATACCGTCAGAACATCATCCGTCGTGCTGACCCATGCCCCTGGATCGTCATAGCGACCGAGCCCGGAGACGTAATACTTGCCCTGCGTGCTGATGCCGGCCGCCCTGGCTTGCTCGAAAACCTGATCCTGAAACGTCCCCGCCATGTTCTCCATGTTCTGGCGGTAATGCTGGTTGAACGCCCGGTCGGAACGGGTCATCATCGCGCCGCGGCGGCAAGCTGTCATGGACGCCCACCTGTGCTCGACACCTTGATCGCGCAGATGCAGGTAGACGCCAAGTTTGGTCAGGTCGCTTTCCAGTTCGTGGTCCAGGTCGTCCCGGAAGCGGGCGAGAATTGACCCGTACGCCGGCCGGCTCCAGAACGCCTGGGCCACGATCCGATCCTGTTTTCTAACGTGAGGGTTCATTTGGATTCCTCGGCTGCGGGAAATGCTTCTCTCACTTTCGCAAGGTATTCCGGGTCATCCACCGAATTGGCCCGTCTCACGAAATCACACAACTGCCCAAGAAGTTCCTGGTTTCCAGGACTAAAGTTTCTGCCATTCGCCTCATTATATAAACGGCGAAGGTCGTTCTCGCTGACCCGGGTGTCCTTCCTCCAGCCCGGAACTTCCATTCTTTTTTTCTCGTGACCATTTTCCTTTTTTTCGTACGAAGGCGCATACTCAATCGCAAAGTCAATACACTTCGCGATCGCATTAAGATCATGCCTGCTAAGCTCTTTTTCAAGCAACAGGCGATTCTTCAGTGTCTCAAGATGATCCCTATGAACTGGGTACGCTGGTGGCAAGATAGCTTCGAGAGTAGGTGTCATTGTTTTTCTCCTACTGTTTGGGTTTCTGTGAGGGTTTCTGTGAGGGTTTCTGTTGACGCATCACCTGCCGTTTCACCGCGCCTTCCTCGCGGGCTTGGTCCATCTCCTGATCGTGTACCTCTTCGTCCTGCCTCATCTCCTGGACGTGACCGGCTGCATCGAACCGCATGCCCTGGGCCTGTTCGGCGGCTTTCATGTGCATGTCCAGTACGGACTCCTGGGCCTTGGCCGCTTGGTCGGCTTGTGCGCCCTGAAGTTTAACTGCCTGTTCGGCCTGCTTGCCCTGGACACCGATGGCTGTCTCCGCCTGTTTGGCTTGAAGTTGGGCCTGCAGTTCAGCCGTTTTCCTTTCCATGTCGAACCGCATCTGCTCCAACTTCATTTCGTGCTCTTGCATCTTCATCTGCATGTCTTGCTGCTTGGCCATTGCCTCTTGCTCGGCCTGCTGTTCTTCAGGCGTAGGACCTTCCTGTGGCTCGGGCTCCGGTAGCAGGTACCGCTCCGGCTTCTGAATGTCAACCGCTTCGCACAAGTCTTGCATGAACGCATTCCACGGGCCTACCTGCCCCTGCGTGGCGTACTCCTGATAGACGGGCAATACGTACTGGGAGATATCCGTCATCGCCCGCAGCCGCTGGTGCTTGTTCGGCTTGCGTGACGAGTTGTTCGCCAGGCGGTACGAATAGTCGCGGACGATCGCCTCGAAATTCTGCCCGCGCACGCCGGCGTCCCAGAAGTGGATCAACTCCGGATCGTTGTCGAATACCTGGGCCACTTCGTGGCCTTCCAGCTCCCACGCAGCGGCTTGACATTCCTTGGTGGCTGTCAACGTGTAGAAATCGTCCGTCTTGTTCGCCATCTCGTCGACGCGGATCGTTGCGTTGCCGCCCATGATCTCCGCTTCCGTGGCGGATCGCATCTGATGGGCACCCATGGCGTAGAGCACGTCGTTTAGGCCGGTGCTCTTTTCAATTTCGAAAATGGCTTCCTTCACAATGGTCCATAATCCCGTATCGAAAGTTGGTTTGTCCAGGAACTTCACCAACTGGTCGATGCCTCGGGCACCGTCCGCCAAGGTTGCGTCGACCTCGATCGTGCGGAATGGCCCCTTCCCGGACACAATCTGCTTTTTGATGTCGCTGGCTGCCGCCTTGAACATTGCGATGTAATCGACGGCCGAACGTGCGATTTTGTCTGCCAGGAATGAAAACGCCCAGTTCACGAAACGTATCAGCCCGATAGCCGGCTTGAAGGGACTGATCGGCCAGATGGACCGGGGGTCTTCCTTGAAGAACAGTTCGCTTACCGGCCAATCGTGTGCCGAGGCGTCATCCGTCCAGAAGGGAATCCCCCACTGGGCGCGCATGAATTGCTCGTCCCGTGATTCCTTGCCCCAGATATCGTCGGGGAGATTCAGCGGAAACGGCACGTCCTTGGCCAGGGCCAGGTAGCAGAAGTCGCCAAACTGCTCGCATTCTTTCTGTACGTCTTTCTGCATCCCGTTGGCGGACTTCAGCCGCTGGCCGAGGCCGTTTTTCGAGAAGATCTCGTAGTAGGTGATCAGATCCCAAGCGTCCGACTTGGAATTCTGCTTCGAGTCGACCTTCGATCCCTCGCTGGACTGGGACCAGCGGCTTTGCATGTGGCCCTTATTCCGCAGGGTGCCTCTCGGGAGATTGAATCTCGCCTCCACAAGGTTCACGGGCTCGGTCCACTCGATGGCAATGAATTGGACATCCTCGGGCCTGGACGCGTCCGGGTCCTTGTGGTATTGCGTCGTGCACAGGTATTCACTGCGGGGGTAGCGGATGTTGCTTCCCCGTGGTGCGTACATCCGCGTGTACATCAGCCCCAGTCCGGTTACGATCGCTTCGGTGATCGCCCTTTGGGCCTGGGCCTTCTTCCCGGATTCAAGCTGTAGCCAGTTGAGATAATGCTGCTTTGTCGAAGCGACCGCCTCCTTGACTGCCTGTCGTTGAGCTTTCTGGTACTTGCGGATCTCGTATTGCTGGGCGGCTTCCGGGTTTTGGGTGTCGATCCCCAGGGCAATCGGGTCGATCTCCGGTAGGTACACCGGACTCACCTCGACCTCCGGGTACTGGTTCAGCATGGACGGCGCGAACAGATCCACCCCGTCGGAAATGCGATTCAGGGTCATCTTGAATTCGGGTAGCGGGATCGCCGCCGCCTCGTCCAGATACCCGTCCGATGCGCGCGCATACTCCTGGTCCCACATGAAGTTGTGGGCCGTGTTGTAGAACTTGTAAATCTCGTCTGCGTACTTGCCCCACCGCTCCAGCTTTTGCTCTCTAGCGGGGCCGTTGATCAATTCCAGCCACTGGTTGCGAATGCCGATCAGTGGATGTGTGTCCAGCAAAGCGTTATTCATGGCCTACCGCCTGTGGTTCTGGCGACTCCGTGAGTTTAATCCTCCGCTTCAACTCTTCGGTACTGAGCTTCGGGATCGCGGGAATGCCAAGTTCCTTGCCTCGTTCGAGAAGTTTTTGGTACTCCGATTTCTCGGCCGGCTTCGACTTCCGCTTGTGATGCGGTTGCTGTCGCGGCTGCTGGCTGTCCAGAGGGGCGGTTGGTACCAGTCGCTGGCGGATCTCATCGCGAAACGCCATTTCATCCTTGTACTTCTGCGTGTAGTCCCACGCCCCGGCTTCCAGATGGGCTCCACCGAGTTTCAGGTTGGGATCGCTGACATGAGGCACTGATTCGGCGGCCGTGAAATCGCCCAGTGGGACGTAAAGCTGTGCAATCGTCTGCCCGCCGTCGAAGTGACGGGACACGAAGGCGATGTCCGCGCGGCTGTTGGGTACGGCCTCCGGATAGTAGAGGACCATTTCGCCCTGCTGGATGCCGGGCATACTGTAAGCGGCCAGCTCGTCTTGGATGTCCAGTTTCGTCAAGCGGCCGTGCCTTTGGGCGAGTAGGACGTGAGGTTCTGCGGTCAACATAATCAAGCTCCTCTTGGGCCAAGGGTTATTCCGGATTCCCGGTTATGGAGTCCACGGTCGTACTTCTCTTGCATTCTCCAGATCTTGTCGGCTTCAAGAAACGCGGCCATCGGGTCAAGCCGTACTTGCCGCGTAGGCGGCCGGACATACGGCATACCGTGCGCGGCCAGCATTTCCGTCGCTTCGCATGTGTGAATCCGCGCGTGCCCCCGCCGGTTGGCTTCGTCCAAAACCACGGTAATGCCGTTGCGCAATTCCGTTTTGCGCTTGAACCCGATCATCTCACGCACGCTGTGTACGCACTTGAACATGACAACCATCAACGTCGGGTAGCCCTGTTCAATGCCCGACTCGCGGATAGTCAACCACGTCCGCAATGCTGTTTCCCTTGCCGGGATGTTGTCACAGCCATTCAGGAACCGGCTGCCCCGCACCTCGCAAGCAATCTCCCGCTTCTCCAGTTCCCGCTCGTACTGCCGCCGGGGAAGGACGCCCGTTCCGATCTGCCGGAGTTGAGCGCCTCGCGCGTCGATAATGAAATCCTGAACCGTCAAATTCTTTGTCTTGGCTGCCAGTTCCACGCCGAATAGCGGTGCCGTGCAACGCCGGATGTACAGTTCGTCAAACTGGATCTTCCAGGTGCCCAGTTGCGTTGGCGGGACGGTGAAAAACGTTACCGCGCCCACGTTGTAGCCGGGGTCGAACGAAAGGTAGTTACACCAATCCAACGGCGGGACATATTCGTTTTGGGCGAGGATACGCAGTGCTTCGGGCACCCGCGGGTTGTCCAGGTCCACAACAGCATCGTTCACCGTCTTCTCGAAGGCCGGGTACATCATCACGCTCTGCAGCGACATGTCCCCTTCCCACCGGCGCTGATACTCTTCCTCGCCCATCGACCTCCAGATCCGCTGGTTTTCCTTGCGGGTCTCCTCGGACAGGTAAATCGTCTCGTCGCCGCTGACTGTAATGGCAACCGTGCGAGGCTTCTTTAGTTCTTCTTCCTCTTCTGCGCGTTCGAGCATGTACCGCATGTCGTCGACCCTTGCATGCGGCAGCGCGGCCCATCGCAGAAAACCGGTTTTCATAAAGCGGCCGGCTCCCGGCGGCTTTGACAAACGGCCGATCAACTCGCTGATCCAGCCGCCCGCTGCCACGTCCTCGTCGATAATGGCCAGATTCAACGAAAAACCCTGGGCGTGCGACGGATCGCCCTGGCTGTTCAAGGCGTACAGCGTCCAGCCGGTCGTGAAGTGGACTTCTTTGAAGATCCTTTGCGCCCGCTTCTCCCAAGCAAACTTGCCGTCGATGAACCGCTTCGGGATCAGCGGAGGGGCAGGGCGCTTCTCGTGTTCCCGGTGGGCGTCCCCTTTCTTGCCGTCGATGGATTTACTCTTGTTCCATGGTCGATACGTGCGGTATTCGTCCGTATCTTCATCCCGGATGATGTCGAATGCGCCCCACTTAAACAGCTTCGGATACAGCACCCGCCCAACATGCGTCTCGCCGTACACCAAGCACGCCGCTACGCCATCCCTGCTCGGGTATTTTTGATACGGGTCCTGGTCCGTCAGCGCCCTAGCCAGTTCTGCCATCGTGGCAATCGTCCCGCCAACCTGGTTTCCCTTGATCATCAGGACTTCTTTGCACGCCGCCCGGTGCAGTCTCTCCTGGTGGGGCATCGGCTCGTATAACTTCAATGCCTCGACACCGCGGTCCTTGCACAGCCGGAAGTGTTCCCGCAGCGCTACCCGCTCGTGACGGGTCAGCTTTTTCGGCAACGGCGGCAAGACGCCGTATTCATACTGCGTCAGATCTTTCGTCATGGGCCTTTTGAATTTTCCTGCTGCGATCCCTACCTACGTACCGCTTCGCCAGTTTGAAAATCTTCTTGTCCATCTCTTCGTCCAGTTCGTCGTCCGACCAGAGTTCGCTGGGCTGGCTGATGGCATCTTTCGCCTCGGCCTTCTCGATCAAAGACACCAGAAGCGTCATGTACCGGAGCCTGGTCGGCGAACCCGGTGGGGCAGCCAGCATTTCCGCCTGCATCCTGGCCATGATTCCCGTGGCACCGCCGAATATCTCGAATCCCTGTTCGGCGATCGCACCCAGGGAAGCCGGCGATATATCACCGTCAGTGGAAATGACCTGCTCCAGGAGTTCCGCCGCCTTCTCGTCAAGCTGCTCTGCGGCCGAAACAAACTCCTTGGCCTTCTCCTGTTTTTTCTCTTCCCTGCGGCACGTCTTGCAGGCGTACCGGAGCCCGTCCGATCTCTGTTTGTCCCTCTGGAAATACTCTGTTGTTGCGGGCTTCACCTCCCCGCAGCGCGAGCACATCTTCGCGACGGTCATCGCTTTCGGCGATTCGTCCGTCCCTTCCGGCGATTCGTCCGTCCCTTCCGGCATTACGCTGCCCCTATGAAAAAAAATCGCCGGGTACAGTGGCCCATACCCGGCGACCCTCACACCCAAACATCGCTCGACGAAGGCCGCCGACGCGTTAGGATTCTTTAGCACCAGGGGACATTCATTTGCACCCAAATGTCGGCGTCCGTTCCGGCGGCCATGGTTTTCGCTTCCAACGCGTAGGCCACGACCAGTACCTGCGAACCGCTGCCGGACGTTTGCGCCGTCGCCAGCCGCCCCGCCGCGTCTCCGGACACTTCCAGCGGATCGCCGATGGAGATGTCGCCGTAGAAATCGCCCGCCGCTTGCGGCGTCTTGGCGATCGCAGGACCCTTGCAGATGCCCCAGAAGCAAGAAGCGTCCGGGCAGCCGGCCGCCAACATCCACGGATCGGCCAGCACAACCGTGTCTTGACCGACGGTTGCGCAAACCGCGTCCACTTCAGTCACCAGGTCGTAGGTCCCGTTCGCGTCGTCGCGAAGCTCGTACATTTGCTTCGGAAGTACCGCGGCCCCGGAGTTGTTCTCCAGTAAGACCGCGAGAATCTTGGCCCCCACGAACCGTTGCTGATAGGCCGTTGTCGGCCTGTAATTGCGGCACTCGAACCAGTTGAACATGCCTTTCATCTCAACGTCCTGGCCGGGCATGGTTTCGCCCAGGCTAGGGAACGTTCCGAGTGAATTTGAGAACGACATAGTCTAAGTCCTCTCGTTATGAACTTTGTTGTTGAAGATGTCCGCCGTTACTCTCGGGCGGCTCTTAGGTTTGACTGTGAGTCGCCACAACCTTCCAGAAGTTGCGGGGGCTCTTGAATCTCAGGTTTCCACCGACTTTGCACACGGCCTCATGCTTTTGCTTCATGAAGTCGTAGCGGGGGCCGAATGACTGAATCAGATTGGAGTACAGCGAACGACCCGAGAGGGCGTTATAGCTGTAGCCGTAACAGCAATTCGAAGGAACGGCGTTGTCCCACGTCAGTTCGACGCCGTCGAAGTTGATGACATCCGTAAATCCGAGGGCCACCAGCGATTGCTTGTCGCCGCGCTGGATTTGGATGCGTTCCTTGTCGTCCAGCAGGTTTTTGAGCTGGAACCATAACTGCCGGTCCATCAGGCCCGTCGTGCTGGCCACTTTCCGCCCAAACCGGCCTTGATGCACGATCGCAAAGCGGATCGCCTCGTCGCCCTGGGTGGCGAAATTGTCGGACGCACCACTGAAATTCGAATGCGTCGAATTTGCGATGACCACCAGCGGGCTCCACGCCTCGTATTCGGCGTCCGTGTTCCGGTACGGCCAGCAATTCGTCGCACTCACTGTGTCGTGAGCCGAACCGCCCAAGCCGCCCAATTCCGTTGACAGCCCGGCGTACGTGTCGTACGGGTAGCCACAGATGTCCGCCTGATTGGCCGCGCGCTGCGCCTGCGTCGAACTGTTGATCGTGCCGTTGGTGGCGAAGAACGATTCGAAGCCGTGCCAGTATTCGGTGTAGCCGGTGGCTTCGCCGTCGTAGAAGTAGACGTGCGGAATCACCTGCTCCAAGTCCTCGCGGATATTCTCCACCAGGTTGTCGATGATGCGGATGATCCCTTCCGGACTGCGGTTCTGGAGAACCTCCAGCTCGGAAATCGCGTCGTCGGCGTAGAAGCCCCTATCCGGCAAGGCAGCGATCTTGTACCGCTGCTTCGGGCTGGAGTGAAGCGTCTCCACCATGCGGTTGCCGCGCACCGTGCCGCGCTTGTACTGCACGTTCCAGTCGAAACCCCGCCCGGACTGGTTCTTCTTCCAGCGGCCGGCCGCGTTCAACTGGGCAGCAAGCGGATAGTCGCGGATGTGCGCCTTCTCCACCTCGCGGGTGTGCTTGGCAAGTGTCGTAGAACTCTGCCTGTCAAATTCGACGTAATCATACGCCTGAAATGACGTGACCTCGGTATTAGCCCAGGCAGCCATGTCAAAACCTCCCATTAGAGAAACGTGCCAGAACGCCGGCTAGACAGATGCGTCAGCCGGAGTCACGGCAAAACTTTCGAAGAAACCACGTCCTTTCAATCGCGCGGCCGTGTCTTCGCCAGCAGAGAGGTTTGGGTTTTGAGGGATTTCTACTTCTTCTTCAGCGGATTGCGGCAAGCTGCCCGTTCGCTGTTGCGACTTAAGCGCTGCGCCCTGAAGATGCTGCTTCTTCTTGTCTTCCGCAGTCTGGCGGGCACCGGCGTTGGCCGCTTGGGCTTCTGACGAAGCGAATGACTGCGACAGAATCCGCTCCGCGTAGCGGTAGCGGCCCGCCTCCGATGGAATGCCGATCTGCTCGGCTTCCCCGAGGGCGTCGCTAAACTGCTGGCCCAGCGGAGTCAGCCGGTTCGTGTCCGGTTGCCCTGTCAGCGGATTCGGCGCGAACAATACCTTCTCGTACTTGTCCACCACGCCGGCTACATACGCCTGCTCGCCGCTGATATCCAAACGCTGCGGCAGTTCCTTGGGATCGAACCCCCACTGCTCTTTCAGCGCGCCGACAGCCTCTTCGCGGGCTACCGACTCGACAAGCTGCCTGAAGTCCTGTGGCCGGTAGGCAATCAGATTCTGCCACGACTCCACATCCGCCTGATACTGCTCCGCCGAAGCCCGGACGGCCGGCGGCGTTTCCGGCAACCAGTCGTACGTGCCCGTCTCGTCGTTCATCCGCCGGTATTTCTGGATCTGGTGAACGTCGGGCTCCTGGAATTGCGGCCAGGTGGGGTCTTGCGGCGTGGGGACCGCTACGTCGCGCGTTGGATCGGCCTGCTGGGCCTGCTGGGCTTGGTAAAGCTGCACCCGGTACGCCGCTAATTCCTGATCCTGCTGCCCGATACGGCGGTCGTACTCTTGCTGGCGGGCGATCTGCTCCTGGTACGCTTCGAGAAGGCGATTGCGCCCGGATTCTTCGTCCTTGACATCCTGGAATCCAACCTCTTGAAGCTGATTGGCAAAAGTAGGAGATATTTCCTCGGCGATTTCCGGCTCTATGGGCGGATCTGCCTCGCCTGCCGGTGCCTCCGGCGGCTGTTCTTCGACTGCCGGGGGCGTCTCAGTAGCCGGTGACGTGTCTTCCGTAGCTTCCTCGGGAAAGAGCTCTTCCTGCGGCGTTTTGGCCATCCTTGCTCCTCTCTTCTCGTCTGGGTGGAGAATAAGAGGGGTGCCAGCGTGCCGCACTGCGCGTAACTAGGGGTCGCCAGAGTATGCGCAGATTGGCACTCTGACGACCCGTACATTAGGTATGGTAAGCAACAAAAGAATCGGCTGTCAATAGCCAGTGCCTAAGAATAGACAGATGTGCGCAAGAATCAGGCAGGCCCCCGACCGCCGCAAGGGCTTAAGGTGGGAAAATCATTCGGAGTCAGCGAACAGAAGAGAAATCGCCGAATCGACCCCGCGGGGTCGATTGTAGGACGGCTTTTCGAGGAAGAAGGGCGATTTTGGAGGGTAGATTTTGGCTAATTGTCCAGTGTTGTGCAGGGCGTTCACGCCGCCCACGTCATCCCTTTCATCGCCTCCAGGACCTCCATGTCGCCCGTGGTGGTCAAGTATCGCGCCGTCGTCGATACGCTCGAATGACCCATGGCACGCGAGATAATTCCAATCGGAATGCCGGCCCGCATCAGCTTCATGGCCCCGCTACGCCGTAAATCGTGGCAACGCATCGGCTTAGTGATTCCCAGCCGCACGCCAAGACCCTGAATCCACTTTCGCACGTTGTCCTTATCCATCTTGCGGCCGGTTCCAGTGCAAAACAACGGTACGTCCCCGGCAAAACCCATCTTGACGCGCGCGGCAACGTGTTCTTCCACCATGGGTGCCATGTCGGGCGATAGGGCCACCCGCCGCGGCTTGCATCCCTTGCCGCGACGGATGTACAACTCCCCGGCACCGCCCGTATCGCCAATGTAGTCATGTGGAAGCATCGACAACGCCTCGTCAATCCTCGCCATCCCCGCCCATAGAACAACCACCAATGCCCGATTCCGAAGCTGAACCGGCCGCTCGGAACCACAGCCATGAATCAGCCGCATCAACTCGTCCGGAGTGTATTCCTCCGGAGGCCACTTCGTCCCCTTCACGTTCCCCTTGTGCATCACGACCCCTCCCCATTGACTTGTGTCTCAATGGCCATTATAATAGCCATGTAGATGGAAAATGTCAAGGCAACGAATGAACCCATGACCGGACGACCGCCACTACCCAAAGACGTCGCGCGAAAACGCGTCATCAAGGTCTGCGTCAACGACGACGAATTCAAACTGATCGCCAAAGCCGCTACCCCCTGGATCTCCACCTGGTGCCGGGAAATTCTACTCGAAGCCGCACGACAACCCTCACGAAAAGGAAAAGATAGTGACGATGAAAGATGATATCGCTGCAATCCTGCGGACGCTTTCCTTGCACCACAACCGACTTGAAGACCTGGAAAGCTCTCGCGAGAGATACAGATACGCTTGCACGACCTGCCGCGGCACGGGGCGGACTCGTACAGACGATTGGACGCAATATCTGCTCGCATTGAGAAAGTCATCAAGATA
>Ga0255048_10001090_pt1 | contig 19727 bp, 36 predicted proteins | sample JV7_2_2_MG_FD_183619 | JGI IMG/M metagenome (GOLD analysis project Ga0255048, IMG submission 183619) | Seawater microbial communities from Jervis Inlet, British Columbia, Canada - JV7_2_2 | ecosystem: Environmental > Aquatic > Marine > Inlet | place: Canada: British Columbia | collected 2016-10-06
ACTTGCTGTGTAAGTGCTTCCAGCTCGTCTTCATCAAGATCCTCAATGTCAAATCCTCCATCATCTGAAGGAACGTCTTCCGACTCATCTTCGCTTTCTTCTTCTTCATCCTCATCGACCTCGGGGACTTCGACTTCTTCTTCGTCGCCCTCTTCGTCTTCGGTTTCGGGAGCTTCTGGCTCTGGTTCGTCTTCTACACCCGTTGCTTTGTCAATGCGCTCTTGTAAGAGGTCTTGGCGTCGCTGTTCGGGTGTTCTAGTCTCCTGAATTGCTTCTTCGGAATCAGGGATGTCCGCTTCTAGTGTATCTGTCATATCTACCTATTGGGTTAATCAGCCAAGGCGGAGGCTGTTAGTGAAATTATAGCACGCGTAGTCCTATCGATCGTCTCTGCGGGAGTGTTTCTTGAAATTAAATTCCTCCATTAGATCGGCTGTTAGGAACTGTGCTATCGTCTGGCATTTGTTCCCGAGATACTTATCGGGTGAATACCAAGGCTGTGATAGCATTTGATCGCGACGATCCTCTAGGTACTCATAGAGGCATCGACCAATCTCAGGATTATCGTTAAGGTGCTTCTTAAATTCAGTAAAGTTCACGTTATAAGCCTCCCTCTAGGTTCTGGGTTTCCATGTTGCCGACACTAGCTGCTTCGGTTCCGTAGATGCCGAACTCAGTGCCGTTCTTCTTCTGTGCAATTGCCATCTCAAGCTGCTTCTTGTATTCTCCAAGGAGGAACATGAACTGAGGGTTTGTAAATAGAATAGACTCGACTTGACCAGATTGCTGGATCTGCTGTTGTTCGCCTTCATACTCACCGACAACTTGCATACGTAGTTCAGCAGCATTAGGAGCAGGTGCGCGGGCAATACCAGCAGACATTTGAGCAATGTCGGATAGTGTTTCGTTCTTGATCTTGTCAGTGCCAACTTCAGCAGGTAACAAGATAGTTTCCGCAGCCATAGGATCAGCCATAGAAAGGAGGAAGTCAACAACAGCCTCATTGTTCACACGACCAGATGTATCTAGCTGTGCGGCTTGGATGATTGTGCGTGACATCTTCTCCATCTTCTCTGGATCGTCATACATGGTGTTGAAGCTCACAGACACATCCATCTCAGTCTCCTCGGAGTTCTTAACGAACTGAATTGGCTCTGGACGACCAGTAACGCGGAAGAATAGCTCCTCTGGTCCTTTGAGCTTGTACATTTCGTAGACCAGCTTTAGGACGTCCTGAGCGAAGGTAAGGTGACGATTGATACTAGCACGCTGCATCTCGATCGACGTAGGGTCTTGTGGGTCGTGACCTACTAGGCGATCTGCCTCAGACACGATCTCCTTCTCTAAATTAAACACAGCGCCGAAGTTCGTGTTACGTTGCAGATATGACGGTGCTTGACCAGTGCGAGTGGCATATACGCCACCAGGTCCTGGACGACCGTGATCCCACGTTGGCGGCGCAAGCAGGGAAGGACTCACTTCGTAAGCTGAGTTGTCCATGTTTGCGTCTCGGAGAACCTTCTGGTTCTTCTGGCTTGCCTTCAGCAGCTCAGGAACTGTCGGGGCGCTGTATAGTGTTCGTGCGTCGTAGCTGCGGGACTGCACGATGAAAGGTAATTGGCGTATGCCACTGAGCAGTGTGCGCTTGGCGAATGGAGGCACTTGACCATCGCTATCGCCAAACTCGGGACTCCAGACTGTGAGGTAAACGCCCTCTGCTAGATCATCTCGGTCAATTAAACGCTCAAACGTAAAGACAACATCGATTAGGTCGCGGTCTTCGTCGATAGAAGATGGCTGTCGAGAGTTATGGGTCGAGCTGCTTGTACGGAAAGCGTTAAGTGTGCCACGCTCATTCTCTACTGCCCAGTCTGCCCATTCTTTATCCCATTCCTCAGAGCTTACGCGGCTGAGAATCTCTTGGGGTGTCATTGGCTTGCGTATGTGGCAGCGAGTTGCGTCGCAGAAATTTGTTGTGTATGACGGAGCAAAGAACTCTTCATCTGGTGCTAGGACCTGAACCACTGGCTCACCTTGGTCCTCGATGGTCACTGGGAACTTAGCCGAGCCTGTCTTACGTAGTTCGCGGAGTGCCTTCTTGGTGCGCTTCTCATTGATCTCCCAACCTGGGATTGAGTTAAATACTTCCAGTGCTTCCTCTACGCGGTCTTCGTCGGCTAGGATCTCGATGTAGTCTTCCGCTTGCTCTGGGAAGCTCTTCTGGATCTCCTCTAGGTCGAATACCTTCTCGTAGGATCGCTTAGTGGGTGACTTGTAGTCGCAGTATGCAACACGCAGAGACTTCTCCTGTGCGTAATTGTCAGACTTCTCCATTTGCTGCCAGAAATCCTTAATACCAGCGTCACGAAGCCACTTCATGAATGCTGTGACCTCTGCGGAGCGTGCTACGTCCTGAATGTTGCGCGGGTAGGCTCGAATGGAAGACTTACGCAGCGCATTCTCATTGATGGCAATCTGAGACGAGATATGGAACTCAGCTAGGTGTACCTCAGTGTCGGATGAGTTCTCGAACGGGAAGGCTGTCTCACCAGACTTCTTTAGGTCGGCTGTCTTGCCCGACCATTGGCAGTGGCGGATGTCGGCGGAGTCATTACACCGCTTGATGAAATCAGACAGACTATCAACGTCCTCGTCAAAGGTTTCCTTGAACTGGTCGTAGTCGAACTCATCGAAATATACATCCGATTCGTCTTTATCTTGATTTCTATTTATAGCCATTGCGTTAAGTTTATCACAGTAAGTCCTATGGGTTTATTTTCCATTACTTGTCTTGATCTTTTACACTAACATCGTTGTCAAGTAGCCTTCGAGATCGCACTAAACTAGCGATGCGCACAAGCCGCTTGTCGTCGTATCCCAGGTCATCAGCCCAGTCCTCTGCTGTGATGGGCATGACTTCGCCACTTCGGCTATTGCGAATCATGTCGATCGTCGCCCAGACGTCCGCATTATTAGCAACGAAGAACCTACTTGGCTGGGTATCGGTAGTATGCTGTTCCATTTTGATCTACTTTGTTGACCTTTAGGCGCTTCCCGACTTGATTGATGATGTCTTTGTGACGCGCAGGCACTGACACGCAGACTTTCTTGCGAGTGTCGGGATCTTCCGCGAACAGGAATCGAGGATTGTTAGTTTGCTGGTGAAGTACGCGCACAGTGACGACCGCTGGGGCTGCTGCCTCAATAACGTCGATTTCACCCTTGATTTGCGCCGTAATCTTCAGTACACCTGACGGAAGGATGTATTTTCCGTCTAGGTCTTCTTCTGAGCATGTCGCGGCACGTAGTTTGCCAATTGACATAGCTGTGTATGGTTTACCTAGCTGTTCCGCTAGGGACTTGCATGTTTCGTGTTCTGATTCTGTCATAATTAATATCCTCCCGACCTGACTAAGCATTTTAGCTTGCCACCCGCGTAGTGTTCTGGTCCTTGACCGTAGTTTGCTGTTCGCAAATAGCGAAGGCAGTCAATGAAGTCCTTTAGAGCCTCATCTTTCTTCTTTTGTGCGCCATAATTGATAATGGCGTAGATTAAGTTGCCGCAGTCCTCGTGTATGTAGACTCGCGGGCGATTTACTGCATCGATAGGTAGATTTACGTTGTAGTAGAACCAATCGTCGATAGCAGTCAGTCCTTGCTCCTCCTGTGACCCCATGGACGGCACATAATGAAAATCGTGTGCAGAAAACTGGTCAAATAGGTCTGTATTGTCGGCATTCTCGTTAGCGAAGAAGCGGGAGTCACCGATACGCTCAAATGGGTCGATTCCCAGCTCCTCTTCGATGTCTGAGAACAATTTGCAGTATCCCACGACATCATAGCCCAGTTTCTTTGATGCTGGTCCAAATTTCCAGTGCGGATCGCCGAACTCAGCCCACGGTCCGTAGGTTTTACGGTCAGGCCACTCTCTGCGTATGTAAACTGCCGTATCTGAGCCTACGCCCGTCACCCCAGCCCACAAACTAGTGTAATTACGCGCACCAGCGGGGTCAACCACTTGGTAGCAGGTAAACTTCTGCTTGTCTGACAGGTCTGGGAAGTCTTCATGCTCTAGGACGTGTACGCTTTGGCTAAATAGCGGGAATAGCGACGTCATTGACTTGACGGGGACACCATAGGCACGTGTGAGGATCTCATCTCGCGTACTGTGCCTCAATTCCTTGGCAATACGGTCATATCCGCCGAACGGATTGAATTCCGAGTGGAAATACACGATACCAGCGTCCTTTTCGGGGCTATACTGCGTCACTGGCACTTCCTCGCCGTCTAGCAGCGGTGCTTTGCGTGTTTTGCGTGTCTCAGCGCCCTTGAGGAACTCAGCGACGAACGGAGTGTAGCCGTCAATGGGCGTGAAGGTCAACATCATCTTAGCGTCCCGTGTGGCTAGTCGGAATCGCATGGTACGGATCAAATCACCGTCCTCAAGGTACTCGTCTGGCCATAGACCGATGTTATGCCACTCTGGAGTCTTAGAGCCTAGCTCAAGACCCTCAAACTTACTACGATTCGCGATGAACTGGCTATATGTGTGGAATAGCACCTGAGAACCGTTCGGTAGGATGAATGATTGCCCTGTAAAGCCGTTCTTGACCGTATAGTTGAGGTATTCCAGCACACCCTTGGTCTTTTGCTTGAACTCTGGCGGCAGATAGCGGTAGACGGCTGATTGCTGCGTTCTGATAGACGCGTCAGCGTCCTGCGCGAAGCATACGATGATGGACTTAGGGTTTTCTAGCGCAGCCTTCACGACCGTCCTAGCACCATACTCAGTCTTTGAACTACGATTGCCCCCGAAGATCATCAGAGTGTCGTATTCCTCAAGCATCTTGTCCGCATATACCCAGCCCTTGAGCGATACACCGAAGTTTAGCGGATCTTCGTCGGAGTTAGCCACTGCATCTTCGTGCATGCGGTGCATCTCGACAAGTGCCTTGAGTCCCTCTGGCTTGGAGGAACCGTCTTCGTTAAAACAAAGGCGCTTAATCTCCTCTGGAGTCGGCGGCTTTAGGACTGGGTGCGATGTGAACTTCATAGCTAATCTACAATCTCTGCTTCCTGGATACCCTCAAGCATCTTACGGGCATACTCCTCAGCTTCGTCTAATGTGGTCTTATGCTCCACAACCACGCGCTGGATATTGTTGCCCGTCAATTTACTGTGAATGTCGTTGAATGCCTGCAAGCTCTTTCCCTGCTTGAACAGCTCATTGCCATCAATTTCGATCTCACCGTTCTCAACGCGACTAGAATACTGATCCTGCGACTGGCGATATGTATCTAGCCCTTGAAACATCACCGATGAGATCTCAGACGCCCACGCATTGCGGATCTCCGATGACTCTGGATCTGCCATAAGCTCCGTCTGCACGTCGTAGTAGAAGTTTCGGGTGATCTTATTCTTGCGCATGAACGTGCTTACCTCATCTGGCTTCTGGATGATGTGGTTAGCCACTAGCGCCCACTTCTTCGGGTCGCGGTTACACCATGCCTGACCATGCTTGTGAGCCTCCTGAGCGTCCACAAGCTTCTTGGCGATGTAGTTCTTGGTATCTACCTTTAGTTCATCACTCATCGTCGTCTTCCTCAAGGTCGTCCCATATAATGTCGCTCATGATGGACTCTTGCGTCATATCTACCAGACTGTCCGAGAATAGCATACGACCAATACGCCAATTGCTGTAATCGTAGCGCAGGTCTCCTTCTTCGTCAATAATGGCAAATGCGTAGTTCATGGAGTGTTCCGCCATGATTGCATTGATCTTTTCAAGCACTTCGTCGGTTTCTTCCATTATTTCTTACCTCCATATATGGTGCGCGACCTTACCCCCGTAGGAAGATCGCTTTTGTCCACGTCGTACTTGTCAGATGCCTTGCGCGTGTCCTTCTTAATGTCGTCGAAATTGCGGCGATACTTAGCCGCATCTCGGTTTAATGTCCTTGGTTCACTTCCTTTTGTACTCATTCCTGAATGGTATACCACGTGTCAAGTGACCAAAAAAAACTGCACGAATCGAAATCCGAACAGCTAATCTTAAATCAAAAACTTGTGGAAGAGTCTTGGTTTGAACTCTTATTATATACTACGTGTCAAGGTGTTGACATATCTTGACTTTCGTGGTAGAATTTAGATATGGATATACTAAAAGGCAAGTGGCTATACAACCCAGCGTGGATGCTGGACGACGACAGTACAGACGAGTCTATCTGGCATGACTCCGCAATCTCAATGAAGGCTAAGGGTCTGTTTGGCTACATGAAGACTAAGCCCGCGAACTGGGACTTCTCCTGCAAGCGTATATCAATGGAGATGCGAGACTCTGTTGATGCCATCAGGGCAGCCATGAAGGAGCTTGAGGGGTTCGGCTACCTAGATCGTGTCAAACTAGGCTCAGGGAGGCTTGTACATACCATATCGCCGTCCCCGTACATCGGCATAGAGCCCAAGATAGAGAAGTCTAGCCTTGACAGTTATGAGATTATCATGCATGTTGAGGACTCACTCTATTCTTAAATAAAATTATGATTAACCTACTACACGGCGACTGCCTAGAGCAGATGAAAACACTAGAAGATAACTCGGTTGACTCCATCGTGAGCGACCCTCCCTACGGCATTAGCTTTATGGCTAAGAAGTGGGACTATGACGTGCCAAGCGTAGAGGTCTGGAAGGAAGCTATGCGAGTGCTGAAGCCTGGAGGTCATGCGCTGATTGCTTGTGGCACACGGACACAGCACCGAATGGTTGTGAATATCGAGGATGCTGGCTTTGAGATTCGTGATGTGGTGTCATGGATTTACGGCTCAGGCTTTCCGAAGAGCCTGAACATTGGTAAGGCAGTTGACAAGTTGCAGGGGAATGAGAGGAGGGTTGTGGGTAAAAGTCTAAGCCATGGAAAAGCCTTCAATTCTAAAGTTCCTGGGGTTGTTGGTACCAACCCGAATGAAAAAGCCGCCGATGAAACCAAGGGCAACTCACCTCATGAAGGCTGGGGAACAGCACTCAAGCCAAGCAGCGAGTTCTTCACCCTATGCCGCAAGCCACTATCAGAGAAGACCGTTGCAGCCAACGTGCTGAAGTGGGGGACTGGTGGGATTAACATTGATGGGTGTCGGGTGGGGACTAGCGGAGCAACTAAGAAGGTAAACACCGACGAGTGTAGAGATTCCCTTGGCAAATATGGCGACGGTCTTAACGGTGGAACCGTATCAAAGTTAGACAAAGGCCGCTTCCCAGCCAACCTAATCCATGACGGCTCGGAGGAGGTGCTGGAGCTGTTTCCTGAGAGTAAGCCTAATGAGTCCGCAGCACGCTTCTTCTACTGCGCCAAGGCAAGCAAGAAGGATCGCGATGAGGGCAACAATCATCCCACAGTCAAGCCAACAGCTCTAATGTCCTATCTATGCCGCCTCATCACCCCCACAGGTGGCGTTGTCCTAGACCCTTACATGGGGTCAGGTTCCACAGGTAAAGCCGCTGTACGCGAAGGATTCAGCTTCGTAGGCTGCGAGCTAGACCCAGACTACTACGAGATCGCAAAGGCACGTGTAAACCATTCGCAATAGTCGTAGTCACAATACTACAAAAGGATATAAACTAATCCTTAGATACACCATGAAAAAAGGAATACTAACAAAGAAGGTAGAATGGGCTAAGCACTTACGTCCGTGGCACAAACGATTGCAATGGCACAAGGAACGACAAGCAGAGATCATCGAGATTGACACAGAATATGACGATCTTATAAATGGAGTAGAAGTGGTCTTTGATGACCAGATATACGACATATACGAGCAGGACAGCAAACAGCCATACCCGCACATCTAACCACCAAAAGCCTCAGCACTCCACTGGGGCTTTTTCGTGCATACCCACAACTGGATTTTCCATACCATAAGGTATAGCTAAATAATGTACCCACAGTTGGATTTTGCCCACCATAAGGTATAGCGGAATAACGCTCGCAGGTCGGATATCTGAAATGTATTTTTTGTAGGGTGGTATATGTATAGCAATCCACCGAGATTCCCCCCTCCCTCGACCCCCTCCACCCCCCTTGATATACCTTGACGTCGAGATACTTCACGTCGAGATATTTACCTTGGCATCGAGACATTTACCTTGATGTCGAGACACGTGGGGATGTTTGTTTTTGGGGCGTGTGGGATACATTCCTAGCACCTTCCCAGCACCCTTCTGAACAATCAATCAATCATTCATCCACCCTCACCTGCTCACCTTCGACAGACCCGCTTTGCTGGGTGTTGCTTACGTCAGCAAGCTGCCGAGCAAGTTCACGTGTTCACTAGTTTCTTGCTTTACATGTGTAATGTAGTGAACAAACGCGCTGTGTGGCTCTGTGCGGGCTTTGATGTTCCTACAGGTATGTTGACCCTCGCGATGATTTCAAAGCGTTTTTCGGTTTTAAGCCCTCTGACGGGGTTGAGGGGTCGAAATGGCGGTTTGAGTCTAAAATGTTGCTGGGAGGCTTTCTGGGCGATCGGCGTGAAAATCGTTAGTTTGAAATCTACCTTTTGATGGTTTTGGGTGATTTGGGTCGGCTGATTGAGTTGATCGGGCTGATTGAGTTGATCGGGCTGGGTTGGTCGACTGGTTTGGGGTCGGGTCTGGTTTGCCTTATATATGCGGCAGCAGGTGGTCTGGCATGTTGGACTATATACGGCGGATGGATGCCACCTTGACGGCCTCACGGCCTTCTGTGGGGCGTGTATTCTATGTGTGGTGAGTTGATTCTTAAAAAACTTTCGGCTTCTAGCCCACTGTTTAAGCGGCTTCCTAAAATTTCTTCACTTTTCGCCCTTTATTTTCATTTTAGGACTTGCAATGCCATTTCACGTAGTCATGTTGGTGGATGTAGCAACGTTCTTTGACAGTCCAACAACCACCAGCCCGCGGGAGATACTCGCGGTGCGGCGCTCGGGAGAGAGTGCTAGCGATTCGCTCGCTTGATGACGTGGGGACGGGACAACAGTTAGTAATGCAGCCTCATACTGAGACGGTTCACAGCCCGTTGAATGCAGATGACTAACCAACACCAACCAACCAACACCAACCAACACCAAATTATGAATAACGCAAAAAGCACGACAACAGTTGACCTCCCATTTGGCTCTATGATCTTCAAACACGGCGAGTGGCAAGGTCGCCTACAGACCACTTATCAGTTCAGCTTTGAGGAATACTTTGACGCTGATCAGATGCAGCCGACACCTTGGAGGCATAAAGGCAACAGGGATGACGTTCGAGACTGCATGATCTCGGAGGGTGGAGCTACCCTCGAAGAAGCAACCAATTACATCAAGTTGCTCGTCAGAAACCAGTGGAGTCGCCGCAAGGGTCTTCACTCAATGATCATTAATAAATAACATAGCAGCCTCTCAGCCTAACACGCTGAGGGGCTTTCTGGGTATAAGCAACCTGCTTACAATTAACACACATATATATACAAACTATGAGCATTACACTAAATCACGGCGACCAAGTAAAAACTTCAAGCGACCGCCACGAGACAGTTTTTAAAGTCGGATCAGTCGAAGGGTATAAATCTAAATGGGAGACTTCAGAGGAGGCTCTGGAGCGTTCAATAGGATTCCGCCACCCATTGGCTTGGGTCAACGCAAGCGGTGCTTGTCTGACCGCTGACTATGAGGGTAAAGCAGATGACCGCCGCAGGGCGTCCGAAGCATACAGGGATGCCACACTCATCAACAGCGGCGACCACGTCATTGTAGAGGGCAGAGAATACACGGTTGAGGTGCTAGACAGACATGAGTCATACAGCGATGGCATCAAGTTGATCCCACTAGCCAACCACCCTTACATCAACCCATAGTGCAGCAACAGCCTCTCAGCCTAACACGCTGAGGGGCTTTCTGGGTATAAGCAATCCGCTTACAATCAACCAACACCAACCAACCAACACCATGAAAACATCTAAGGCACTCGACTTGATCGACACAATACGGCTGACCTACAGCATTTGCACTGAGTCTAACGGCGAAAGCGTGACAAGCGTGTTCGCCAGATCCCAATACAAACACGGCAGCCTTCACTCAAGGTCTTGCGTTTCGGTAGTGCATGACAGAAAAACAGGAAAGACCCGCTTAAGGATCGGCGAAAGGGTCGCGACAGTGTCGAGCTTTAAAAGCCATCTAGCTCAAGTGTCGGCCGACTTCAAAAAAGGCTTCCTCGAGCGCCCCAAATAACCAACACCACAGCCTCTCAGCCTAACACGTTGAGGGGCTTTCTGGGTATAAGCAATCCGCTTACAATCAACCAACATAGAACATGGACAAAGAAACCAAAAACAAATTCAAAGAGAACTACACTTTTAAACTTAAAATAAACGAAGGCATCCACCAAATATTATTCGACGATTTCACATCAACCAAAACTAAAACAACTCGCAAAGCCCTTAAAGAACTAAACAAACTAGAAAAAGATATTAATAAACTCAAAGAGCTTATTAAAAAATACAGCTAACCAACCAACACCAACCAACACAATATTATGAAACATACACTTACAACATCAGAAGCAGCATCCTTATTAATGGCAGACGAAAACGCCGCGTGGTCAATGGCTGGGGCTTTCGCCCTTGTAGAATACCTTGAACAAATCGAAGACAATTGTGGCGCGGAAATCGAGTTCGACCGCGTTGCCATCCGATGCGATTACTCGGAGCATGAAAGCCTGCAAGAGTGGGCGCGGTGCTACTTTACCGACGATCAACTAATAGACGGCTATTTCAGCAAAAACGATGATGATCACGAGGAAAACATCCGCGAATACATCTTAGACTATGCTCAACTGATCGAGTTTGACGGTGGTATCATCGTTTCAGAGTTTTAAACCAATCTGCCCCGCATTTAACCGATGCGGGGTTTTGGGGTGTAAGGTGACGGAACACCCGCGCCATTAACCCAAAGCCCTTTAAGGGGCATTTAAATCCAACCCAAACCAATACAAATGATCATAATCCACCTACTAATTCTTGCGCACTGCTTAGCGGGCGCTTTCTTCCTCTTTAAACTCTACAAATCATGAGCTTACTTAAGTACAATAAAAGCCAGCTTGCCATCCTTCGCACCGTAAAGGATGAGCTTAAGCATTACCTTGGCGAAGAAATCAACCACGACCCGCAAGGCGATCCAGAAGCCTTAGCAGAGCTAGAAACACGCCTCGCCGTCTGGCTAACCGATGGCGGTGGCGGGGCTTGGCTCAGAAGTTTACCAGAAATCGACAAAAACCTAACCAAATAACCAAAAATAACATGCTAAACCTAATATCACTATCAATAACCATCGCCCTTATTGTTGGCGCTTTCGCAATCCATCCAGTACTTGGAGTTATAGCCGTCTTCTCACTAATCCGCGTGGCGGTCTAAAAACAATCAACCAAGTCAGATAATTATGAAACCAACTAAACTACACGCTTATAAAAATACACCGTTCGGTCTTGAAAGGGTCAACGACAACGCCCTAAACATCGAGGAAGCGAGGGCAATGCTGGCAGCTAACCCCAGCTTGACTGTCAGAGACGCCGAAAGCGCATCTTATGAGGTGCTACACATGCCGATCGACTGGCAAGACGAAGAACCGACACGCCAAGAGCTGGCAATTGCAAGTAACCTGTCGGTCGGTCTAAAGATAGCAGCATGCGCGGCAATTTTGCTGTTCATCGTCGATAAGATCCTACCCTAACAAAGCCAACCGTTGACACCCCACCCAAACAGCCCTCAGTTGCCTTTAGCGGTCGCTGAGGGCTTTCAAGGTGCAAAGGCATAGCAATGCCCCACCAACCAACCAAAACGCCGCACAAGGCAAACCAGAGCAAACAATGAAAACCAAAGAAGCATTCAAATCACTACACCCGACACTGAGCCAAATGCAATTGCAGGCGGCTTACCAACTGTCAGAGATTGACGGCTGGCACGTTGAAGGCAAGACAGCCTCCAAAGACGGAATGACATTACAGTTGCTAGAAAACGGCAACGCACTAAAATAAACCTAAACCAAAAAAATACAATGAACGAAATACAATCAGCAATCGCCTATCTATCATCCAAAAAAGCCGAGATTGAAGAAATCTCTGCATTTGACCGCATGGCCGCCAGGATCAAAGCCGACATTCAAAGCGGCGTTTTCGGTGACATGCTCAAACATCCAGAGCCAACCTCACCGCTGGCAGATGTCGCCGATTCGGTGGCAGATGTCAACGAGCTAAGAGGACAAGGCATGACACTAAAGGAGGCATGCGAAGCAATGGGCGTGGCTACCAGCACTCACCAATCCAGAGTTCAGCGCCTGCGGGCTAACCTCGTAACAGCATAATGCCAGCTCACGTTATAACATTCACCCATTCCCGCATGCGCTCGGACTATGTCGGCAAGGTAGTTAAGTATGCCAACACAAGAGACGACGCAATTAAGCTTATCGGCAAGTATGACAAGAAGGCGGGCGTAATCATCGACAAGCGCGGGAGCGTATTAACCCTAATACAAGCATGACAAGAGGAAAAATAGATCCAATTACAGGCATCACGGAGGGTGCAATGCGCACACTTTTGAAGTCAGCGCTGCGCCCTTGCTGGAGGCGCACAAGCCGCAAGACGTTTATTGCGTCCGTTCGCTATCAGTCAGAGAATCCAAAGACAGGCCGCAATTGGTTTGTTGTCGATTGCTGCGACTGTAAGCGCGTAATGGGATGCAGTGAGAAGGAGCGGCGACCGCTAGCAAGCGGGGGGATCAGCAAAAAGGCTCGATCCGTCTTTGAAATTGACCATGTTGACGGCATCACGCCATTGGCAGACATCCGCCAGACGCTCGGGGAGCATTTCCACGAGCTTATCTACGGCAAGATGGAGGTGGTCTGCTACACATGTCACAAGAAACGGACAGCAAGGCAGACAAAACAGCGAAACATCGATAAAAAGCTTGCAAGCAAGCAAAACTCAACTAAATAACATAACTATGGATACAATAAGAAACCAACTCTACAAACTGAAACCAGCACACAGGGACGCAGCCCTTACAAATATGAGTCCTTTCGGGATGACCGAAAAAGCTGACTCAATAGCCGAGGCTCTGCGCGATGCGTTCAAGTGGGACGAAACCCCCGAAGGTCATGACTTCTGGCGGGGCATCCACAAGGATCTTTGCATGGGTCTCTACTGCTTCACCGAGGAGGAAAGCGCGGGGCGGGCACTGCCAACAGATGCAGCCGAGCGCAAGACACACCCAGTGTATTCTGGCTTCATCAAGTATTTCCCCCACGCCGTCGCTGCCGTGTCTCACCTTAGTTACAAGGGCAATCAGCAGCACCACCCAGACAAGCCCCTCCACTGGGACATGAGCAAGTCTACTGACGAACTTGACGCCATGATGCGGCACGTTATCGACGAAGACTGGGAGCAGGTGGCGTGGCGAGCGATGGCCAATCTAGAACGCAAACTCACTGGCAAGTGCCAATACGACAAATAAGCTTGACCCATTCACCGCAATACTATATAATAAAGACCATGAATAAATCCGATACTATCGCCAGCCTAGCCGCTGCACTAAACAAGGCTCAAGCAGAAATGTCTGGAGCTAAGAAGTCCGCAAAAAACCCATTTTTTCGCAGCAACTACGCCAACTTAGAGGAGGTGATCAATTGCGTAAAAGAGCCATTCGCCAATAACGGATTGAGCTTCGTGCAATTCCCGATCTCTGGAGACGGTCTTGCTGGAGTTGAAACAATCATCATGCACGAAAGCGGCGAATTCATCGCAAATGAATTCATGCTGAAGTGCGCGAAGAACGACCCGCAGGGCATGGGCAGTGCTATCACCTACGCTAGGCGTTACGGTCTACAATCGGCTGTTGGCATCCCCTCTGAGGATGATGACGGCGAAGGTGCAATGCAGCGAAAGCCTAAAGCCCCGCTCATGACAGCAAAGGACGCAGAGACCAAGCTAGAAACAGCGAAGACGGTTGAAGACCTAGTGAAGGTCTGGAACAGTTTACCAATCGACCTAAAGCAGGTTGACACAGTAACAGCAGCAAAAGACAAGAAAAAAGCAGGACTAACTAAGTAACTAAGAGCATCACCAACAATAACTAAGAATAGAGAAAAATAACTATGTCAGAAGGATACAAAGTAACAGGTACGATCACAGCAATCAACCAACCAGAGTCGATCTCTGGCGGTAAATACAACAAGATGTCATTCGCAGTGACCAATCAAGACGGATACGAAGGTTCAGATAAACTCTGGGGCTTTGAGATCTTCGAGAAGTCAGACGGTGAGAAGATTGCCAACTTCCAGAAGTACAATAAAGTTGGCTCTGTCGTGGACGTGTCCTTCGAGATTCGCACAAATGAGAATAACGGGCGTTACTTCACTAGCCTATCAGCTTGGAAGGTATTTAAGGCTGAGGGTGCTGGTGAGACAGTAGCCGACGAGGCAACAGAGGAAGAGCCTCCTTTCTAAGCCACCCTACTTATTAAGTAACCCCTATACTGCCCCTCAGTTGCCCTTTAAAGGCCGCTGGGGGGCTTTCTGGGTATGAGCATGCCAAAAGAGCACAACCGATTCTGGTGGAGAACACTATCACCATCAGAGCAAGAGAGAATCCTGCTCAGAGAGACACAGGAACCTTTTGCAGTTAAGTGCATTAAGGACATTTTCAAATCGCAAAGAAAACTAACCCGCGCCGAACTGGAGACAGCCGAGGCACTAACAGAAGAACTATAAAATTATGAACATCAAAGAAATCGAAGCAGTAACAGAATCCGCCAAACTCCTGTCATCAAGTCATTACGACATGACCGTTCAAGCGATCAGTGACGAGTGTGGCATTTTAAAGTACGAATACGGCGTTGCAGTAAGAAACGCGACACTTACCATTAACTCAAACTCGGAAGACCGTGAGCGGCTTCTAAGGGCTATTGCTGAGTGCGATAGCGCAATGAGGGACGCTGAGGATTGTCTGGAGATCAATTATAACAGAATTCCGACCAATCTTTGATAGTTTCCGCAATAATTCACAAAACCACGAACCAAAAACATTATGACACAAGGCTGGATAAAACTACACAGGGGCTTTACTAAGTTTGAGTGGTATCAAGACGCCAACACCATGCGGCTTTTCTTGCATCTACTCATTATGGCGAACCACAAAAAGGCTAAATGGCAGGGGAATGTCATTGAGCGAGGTCAGCTAATTACGAGCAGAGGACACCTCTCTAGAGATCTGGGGATGACAGTGCAGGTCGTAAGGACTTCACTTGCCAAGCTGGAAAAGACCGAAAATATAACCATCAAAACAACCAGCAAATTTACCATGCTAAGTATCTGCAACTACGACACTTACCAATCTGAGGGAAGTGAAAATAACCAGCGACTTAACCAGCACTTAACCATCAAACAACCAGCACTTAACCATCAATTAACCATAAACAAGAATGATAAGAATAAAAAAGAAGAAAAAGAAGAGGGCGGAGAGTTTGTTTTTTTTGGCATTGACGTCAGAACATTAAACCAGAAAACTCAACGGGGCAAGCAACGCACACTTGAAGAACTCAAGCAGGTTGCACAATTCAAATCACAAGGCTATCCAGTCGACTAAAACTATGAACACATCAGAAGCCACATTACTAGCAACAATCATCCAAGGCGGATCTACTGGCGTAGGCGGGCAGCTGCTCAGCGAATCCGAGGAACTGGGCGTCACCCCAGAATGTTTCACAAGCAACATCTGCCAAGACGTCTGGGAGATCATTAACAAGATTGACCGCAGTGGTCGCCAGATTGACGAACAGGACGTTTTGACCGACATCCAGATCACTGGCAAGAGCGCAGCAGACTTCATGGCTCTTATGGATCACGCCAAGACATCCCTGCACCTCTCCACTTACGCGACTAAGGTTCTGGAGCAATACAAACTTCGTATGCTCAACAGAATGTCCCGCGAAGTTCAAGAGAAGACAGCCAACGGCGAAGAAGCCTCCGAGATTATGATCGGAATCGACCAAACCACCAAGAAGCTCTCCGAGACTGGAGCAAAGCAAAAGCCAATCTCAGAAGCCATTGATTCGTTTGTCGCTGACTTCTTTGGAGACTTCGACAAGACCGCATACGTTCCGACAGGCATCAAAGCCTATGACTCTTCGCTTAATCGCGGCGGGTTCGGTCCGAGTCAATTGTGCGTCTTTGCTGCACGTCCAGGTTGTGGAAAGTCCGCAATGGCACTGAACATTGTGCATAGGGCGGCAAAGAAGGGTCTTCCAATCGGCATGTTTTCGCTTGAGATGGGTTCAGAAGAACTCATGGGCAGAATGGTAAGCATGGAGAGCGGAGTTGACTGGGAGCGGGCGCGTGACGGAGTTGCATCTAAGTCACAGAATGACGACATCAAGAAAGCTATTGCCGCGGTCAAGAAGTGGCCGATACAGCTTTGCGACGATGCCTTCAACCTACCGCTAATTCTATCGATCGCCCGCAACTGGAAGCGCAAGCATGACGTCAAAGCAATCATCATTGACTACTGCCAGCTTATCCGAGCCAACCCCAAGCTCCCTCGAGAGCAGCAGGTGGCAGAGATCAGCCGAGAGTGCAAGTTGCTTGCAAAGTCTCTCAAAGTTCCCGTAATCCTACTGGCTCAAATTAACCGAGAATCAGAGAAGGAGAACCGAGAGCCGAGAATGTCAGACCTCCGAGAGTCTGGTGCGCTGGAGCAGGACGCAGACTCAATTACGTTCCTGTTCCAGAAGTCAGACGATGACAAAACTGGACCGATGGTTCGGTGGGTTCGACCAAAGCAACGCGGTGGCACTGGCTACGACGCAGGCAAGCTTGGCTTTATTCGCCAAACAGGTGCAATGATTGACTTCCAAGGATAATGAAAATACAAAAACTAAACGAATACCAGTATCTCGTGACGGGGGATGGCAGTGGCACTTACGAAGTTGACCTTATGGCTAATGGTCGTAAGGGCAGCTGCACCTGCAAGCACTTCACCATGAGAATCAATCCTCAGTGGAGGCGCGGAAATCCCGCCGAACCCTGCAAGCACATCCTAGTCACCCTCGGAAATGTCGTGTGGAATAAGATCAACTAAACCCTTGACAAAACAAAAACAAACCATAGAAATAAGACCATGAAATACACAAAACAACTCACTAAAATATCTGAAGAACTTGAAGATTACAACGCGCCAGAGTTTGACGACTCAACCCTTGAGGGTCTTGTGCTAGACCTTGAAGCTATCAACGAAGAGTTTGATGACAGCACCTCGGACGCAGACTTTGCTCTGTACGACGAGTGCCACGTCAAGGTTGCCGTAGCTGAAAGATTCTTTGAGGACGTCTACGCACAGGAAGAGCGAGACCAGCGCATCGACGAGGCTCGCTACGAATCATACCGACACCTTCAGTAATCGCGGGGCGGCGGGGACATCTTTCAGCTCAACTTAATTCAACTCAACTAAAATCAACCAACATATCATGCAAGACATCACGGAACAGCTAAAGATGGCACGCGTATTAATTCGCAACACCATCGGCTCTCACCAAGGGACGCCAGAATCAGCCGCTCGGTACGCAATCAGACAGTTAGACTTGCCCGCCGACGTTAAACACTCTCTCATCCAATACGCAACAGAACTAAAATAAAGAAACTATGAAAGCACTATTCAAACCATCCGAACACACACTCCTCACTCGCGGTCTCAACAGCATGGCAAGAGCCTGCGAGGCACAAGAGAAGCTAATTGAAGTAATCAAAGCAGATCTTGCAGCCTCCCAGTTGCGCTGCGAAGAGCTAATTGCCCGCAATGCACAGCTAGAGGAGCGCCACAACCTGAATCGGGGCGAAGTTGAGTAGACACTATATTAATTAAAATACTGGACAATAAAGCCCGACAGGGCGCACACATTATGAAACCACTAAGCAAAACACTAAAAGTATCATACATCGACTGGCAAGATGACGAAGGAAACTGCGGCACAAGCTACGCAATCATCCTTGAAGCTGAATCAGAGGAGGAAGCTGAGGTCGAGCTTTCTGCTCTAACAAACAACAACCAACAGCCCGATAGGGCGCACACACTATGAAATCACTACCAATAAAAGTAAGCATCAAGTCAGCTAGCCCTGGCTGGAATCCAATCTTCAATAGCGTCCAAGTCGGACCCGAGGACGATGCCGCTGGCTCTTTCCTGACCATATGCGGGAATGACGAGCAAAACAACAGTGCTAAAATCGCCCTCGATTGGGAGGAGTGGGACGAGCTCGTAAAAGTTGTTCGTAAATATCGCAACGATTGGGATTGGAAATAATTATCAAATAAAACCAATATCCCAGTAGGGCGCACATACGATAGAATAACCCTTGACTTATCGATCTAAACCTGCTATGCTCACCAAACACCAACCACAAAACACTAAAAAATATGATATATCCCAAAGGAACAACACTTAAAGGTCTCGGTCTCAAATTAACACTGGAAGATACGGAGCTAACGACGCCACCAGGAAGTTGCGCAGGCGACGAGTTTCTATATCACTGGAGGACGAGTGATGACCGCTCGCACCTAACAACTCACGTAGAACTTGCCTCACTGCTTGCAGACGGAGCGACACTTAATTACTAAAAACCACATGATGAATAAACTAACACTACTGGCACTGGTTGCCTTCTCAAGCGTGGCATCTGCCTCTGTCTTCAACGTTAATTCGGGCGTCTTAGCTAACACTCCAGACGTAGCCTTCAACGGCGGATCTTCAATGGTTCGCTTCAGTGACGGCAACTTCTTCCGCATGAAGGGTTTCGGTGATCGCGTTGAGATGCAAAGCTTATCTACCATGGATTGGTCATTTGACGTCAAGGTCATCTACCCAAACATGCTACCGCTCGCAGACCTCTACAACATCGAGAAAAGCGACATCAAGACAATCGTGGCAACGGCTCGCCACAGTAACATGCAGGAATACAACGTGGGGGTCATTAAGTATATCAAGAGCGGGAAGCTGAGGCTAAGGGTGGTGTCGGCGCACATCATACCAGAGCCAGAAACCTTCTCGTTAATAGCGGGTCTACTAGCCCTTTCCTTCATTGCAATCAAGCGACGCAACATAAACCAGAACCAACCATGAGAAACACAATACTAATCACCTACATCCTAATATCATCAGCATCCATCTGGCTATTAGATAACTCACTGAGAGATGCCCAAGGCAACATAGACATACTTGCCGAAGCAATTACCAGTCACGAATCCGTCCTGCGGAGTCACAAGTCAGCTATGCAAATCATCTTGGAATCAATCCGAGGACTCTACACCTAACACAAGCGATACACCAACAACCACAAAAAGAAAAAATAATATGAGAAAAAACAAACCAGTATTAGTTATCGGAGATACTCACTGCCCAGCAATGCTAGACGGCTATATCCCCTTCCTCAAGAAGATTCACAAGAAGCACGGCTGCGGTCGTGTCGTCCACATCGGTGATCTCGTAGATTGGAACAGCATCTCGTTCCATGAGAAGTGTCCGTCAATGCCATCCCCAGCAGAGGAGTTTAAGAAGGCATACAAGCAGGTTCAGAAGCTCCACAAGGCGTTCCCGAAGGTTGACTATATGATTGGCAACCACAGTGCGCTCCCTGCCCGTAAAGCTCGCCTAGTCGGACTCCCCGATGAGGTGAT
>Ga0255048_10001091_pt1 | contig 19719 bp, 17 predicted proteins | sample JV7_2_2_MG_FD_183619 | JGI IMG/M metagenome (GOLD analysis project Ga0255048, IMG submission 183619) | Seawater microbial communities from Jervis Inlet, British Columbia, Canada - JV7_2_2 | ecosystem: Environmental > Aquatic > Marine > Inlet | place: Canada: British Columbia | collected 2016-10-06
CGGAACGGGTCGCCGAGGTGACGGGGATGCGACCGGATGACACTGTGACCTCGGAGACGATGGCGACATTGATCACCAGTCTCGACGGTGGTCTGGCCAAAGTCCCAGATCGGGCCCGTGTTGTCGTCACCCTGACTGGAGAGGGCGACGCCTCCGAGGTCATCGCAAGAACTTCTACACACCCAAGGATCGAGCGGGTGTTCGCGACGTCCTCAAAAGAGGAGGCCTCCTCAAGAGAGCAGGCTAGAAAATGAGACTCGAATACCGAATTGAACGGAGCGATTTCCGGGGCTGTCGTTCGATTTCAGTCCCTAGAGTCCGGTTGGAAGCGCTTCATCGGGGCGCTCAATAAGGAGATGAATAGATGACTCAAAAGAGATGGCGCTGGCTGAGCATGCTGGCAGTTCTGGCGCTGGTGATTGCAGCTTGTGGTGACGACACGGGCGGCGGAGACGACGGCGAAGTCCTCAAAGTGGCTTTTGTGCACGTCGGGGCCACCGCAGACAAAGGCTGGTCGTGGGCCCATGATCAGGGTGCCCAGTTCATCAAGGCTGAACTTGGCGACGGGGTCGAAATAACCACCCTGGAGATCATCGCCGAAGGCCCAGAATCGCAGAGAGTCTTTGAAGACCTCGCTGAGGATGGCAACACCTTGATATTTGGAACTTCGTTCGGATATATGGACCCGATGCTGGCTGCAGCTGAGAACTTTCCAGATGTGACGTTTATGCACGCAACCGGTTTCAAGACGTCAGAGAATATGGGCAACTACTTCGGCGCGGCCGAAGAAGGCCGCTACTTGAGTGGTATGGCCGCCGGAGCTGCCACCGAGAACAATCACATTGGGTATGTGGCCGCGTTCCCCATCCCAGAAGTGTTGCGTGGTATCAACGCCTTCACACTTGGCGCACAAGAAATCAACCCCGAAATCGAAGTCCAAGTGGTGTGGACCTCGACATGGTTTGATCCCCCAATTGAGTCTGCCGCCGCGGAGTCCCTGCTAGATGCCGGTGCTGATGTGATCGCCATGCATCAGGACACTCCTGCACCTGGGCAGGCCGCCGAAGCTGCTGGTGCCAAATGGGTCGGTTACAACGCCGACATGAGTGACTTTGCACCCAACGCCTGGCTGACTGCTGCCGTCTGGGATTGGGGCCCCTATTACCTGGACATCGCCGAATCCGTAATCGACGGTACTTGGAAGTCAGAGGCGTTCTATGGAGACATGGCAGGAGGAATGGTCGATATTGCTCCGTATGGAGACTCGGTTGCAGCAGATCTGAGGACGACCATCGACGAGCGCAAAGCACAGATCATCGATGGCAGCTTCTCTGTTTTCCCCGATCCGATTGTGGATCAAGATGGCAACGAACGCGAACTTGGTGACATCTTCATCATGGACTACTTCGTGGAAGGTGTCGTCGGTAGCGCGACTGGCTAACAAAACCTGGTGAGAGGGGCCCAATAGGGCCCCTCTCAGTTCTATAGAGAGGTTGAATTGGCGGATCAAGACCTGCATCTAGCAATTGAATTGCGTGGGATCGACAAGACATTTTATGGCGTCCACGCCAACGAGAATGTCGATTTTCAACTCAGAGCAGGTGAGGTGCACGCTCTGCTTGGTGAGAATGGTGCCGGCAAATCCACGCTGTGTTCGATCCTCGCCGGTCTCTATCGACCGGACGCGGGTGAGATGTTCCTCAACGGTGAGCCAACTGTCTTCCGCACCCCTAAGGAGGCGTTGGCGGCTGGTGTGGGGATGGTCTATCAACACTTCCGTCTCGTGCCCAACCTCACCGTGGCTGAGAACCTGGCTCTCGGTCATCCTGACCTTGGTCAGGTATTAAACCAACGAGAACTGCACAAAACCGCAACCGAACTGGGAGAGCGTTACGGCCTTCCTGTTGATCCGGCGGCCCGTGTCTGGCAGTTGTCGGTGGGCCAGCAGCAACGAGTGGAGATCCTCAAACTGCTGTATCGGGATGTGAAGGTGCTGATCTTGGATGAGCCGACCGCGGTGCTCACGCCCCAGGAAGCCGAACAGCTCTTCAAGACTATGCGTCAGATGGCGTCTGAGGGACGGTCGGTGATTTTTGTCTCGCACAAATTGCACGAGGTAAAACAGGTCTCGGATCGGGTGACTGTTCTTCGCGGTGGGAAGAATGTTGGTGGCGTGGACACCGCGGACGCCGAGCCCGCCGACTTGGCTCGAATGATGGTCGGCCGGGATCTCGAGCTTCCTACCCGTGAGGAGTCGGATGGGTTTGGTGATCCGGTCTTGACCGTCTCTGATCTGCGAGTTGACGACGACCGTGGTCTCGAGGCCGTGCGAGGTGTTTCATTCGAGATCCGCTCAGGGGAGGTTGTGGGGATCGCCGGTGTTTCCGGGAATGGTCAACGTGAGCTGGCCTACGGAGTGACCGGCCTTGCCCCGCCAAACTCGGGTCGAGTTGTTCTTGAGGGGGAGGACCTCACAGAGATGAGTGTTCTCGCTCACATCGACAAGGGGATTGCATACGTTCCTCAGAGCAGATTGGGCATGGGTTTGGCTCCCGGTTTGACGACTGAAGACAATCTCGCCCTCAAGGCTTATCGACGTGCCCCTTACTCAAAAGGTGTCCGGCTGGTCACTTCGACATTCAAAGAAAAGGGCGGCGAGCTGATTGAGCGGTATGACGTTCGAGGCGTGCAACCGGGACTACCCATACGGCTCCTCTCTGGTGGGAACCTGCAAAAGGCGTTGGTTGGTCGTGAGGTCGAGCTTGAGTCAAAGGTTTTGATTCTCCGTTCTCCGACTAGAGGTCTCGACGTCGGCGCTACCGAAGCCGTCCGAAACCTCGTGCTGGCCGAAAGCAAACGTGGTGCTGCCGTACTTCTTATTTCTGAGGATCTTGACGAGCTGCTGGCTTTATCCGACCGGTTGCTAGTGATCTACGAGGGCCAGATTGTGGGCGATCTGGAGACCAGCGAGGCCACTGCCGAGCGTCTGGGGCTTCTCATGGCTGGTCAAAGCGAGATGAGCTCATGACGCAACGCCGTTTCATCGTTGAGCCCAGGGGTCTGGCGTCCGCCCAACTGAACATAGCTGTTCCTGTGTTCTCGGTCCTGGCGGCTCTTGTCGTCGGGGCTGTGTTCCTAGCGATCACCGGGGAGAACCCCCTAGAGGTCTATGGGAAGATGGTCGACGCCGCAGTTGGCTCGTCTCGGGCTATCAGCGAGACCCTGATCACAACTACACCGCTCATCTTGACTGGTCTGGCTGCGGCGGTTGCCTTCAAGATGCTGGTTTGGAACATTGGTGGGGAAGGCCAGTTCTTGTTTGGAGCCATCTTTGCTTCGGGTGTCGCTATCTGGCTTGGGGATTCGGTTCCGTCGGCGCTCGCGATTCCAGTAGTGATCATCGCCAGCGCAATCGGTGGTGCGGCATGGGCCTCAATTGCGGCGATTCCGAGGGTCTACTTGGGGACCAACGAGATCATCACAACGTTGATGTTGAACTTCATTGCCCTCAACATCATGAACTATCTGATCTTTGGCTCGAACAGCCCGTGGCGTGATCCCGATTCACCACAGTTCCCTCAAGGACGTCCGATGCCCGACTCGACCCGGATTCCTGAATTCTGGAATCGTCTCGACTACGGGATTCTTATTGCGATCGCTATCGCTCTGATCGTCTACTTCTTGATCTACAAGACCCGTTGGGGGTTCGAGCTCCGCGTCGTCGGAGATTCGGCCAATACCGCTCGGTACGCCGGGATAGGAGTATCGAAGAAGATTCTCGCCGTATTTCTTCTGTCAGGGGCTCTGGCTGGGTTAGCCGGTGGTCTCTTTATTGCTGGGCCAGTTGGTGGGCTCGACCCACGGTCTCTAGTACTTGGATTTGGATTTACCGGCATCATCGTTGCCGCGTTGGCTCGTCTCAATCCGATTGCCATCATTCCGGTCGCTTTCCTGATGGGAGGATTGATCAATGCCGGTCCCGCGCTGCAGTCGATCGGCATTCCTTCGGCCACCGTCACCATGTTGCAGGGTGCGATTCTCATCTTCGCGGTCGCCGGTGAATTCTTTATTGCCAATCGGATTCGAAGACCCGATCGCAAGACCGAAGACGCCTCCGAAAAGGCGGGGGCGGCGGTATGAACGAAACCTGGCCAATCGAGTTGTTGGCAGCGGCGATGGTGCTGGGTACTCCGCTGATCTTTGCAACCGTCGGAGAGATCATCGCCGAGCGTTCCGGCATCCTCAATCTTGGTGTCCAGGGAACGATGCTGGTCGGAGCGGTCTCTGCCTTTTGGGCGACTTTCAACACCGGCAATCTAATGCTTGGGCTGTTGACCGGGATCATCGCTGGTGCCTTGATTTCGGTCATTCATGCCTTCTTGTCGGTGTCGCTAAGGGTTAGCCAGATCGTCTCGGGGTTGGCATTGACCTTGTTTGGAACCGGACTCGCCAGCTTTCTGGGACGGGCCGGCGACAACCCATTAGTTGGTAATCCATCAGCCGCTGTGTTCAAGCCAATTCTTGAAGGCGGACTCGCCGATCTTCCTGTTGTCGGTCCATTGCTGTTTGGGCACGACATCATCGTCTATATGGCGTGGGTCGTGGCCGGCGCTGCCAGCTATTACATGTTCCGCACCAAAGCGGGGTTGTCGCTGCGAGCGGTCGGCGAGGATCCAGCCAGCGCAGAGGCGGCCGGTGTCAATGTTTCTCGGATTCGATACGTCCATGTGATGATCGGTGGTGCGCTATCTGGCGTCGGCGGCGCTTACTTCGTGCTGTCGGTGCGTCTGGTCCCAACCTGGCAGGACTCCCCGATTGGGGCCGCTGGATGGATTGCGATTGCGTTGGTGATCCTGGCCAGCTGGCGTCCCTGGAGAGCCATATTCGCCGCCTATCTGTTTGGAGCCGCCGCCCGTTTGGGTCTCACGTTGCAGACGTTGGGTGAGCCCTGGAGCAATGTGCCGTCGACGCTTTTGGCGACTCTCCCGTTTGTGTTGGCAATCATCGCCATGATCGTGTTTGCCAGCGGTGAGAGGGCCCGTCATCTCGGCGCTCCCGCGGCACTGGGCATCCCCTACTTCAGAGAACAGCGCTAAACCTCGCTGCGTGTCAGACCAGGAACAAGTACCCGTCGGTCCACAAAGGGTCTGGCCCCGCTAGCGGAGCCGGTCGGTGTAGGCCCGGAGGACCTCGCCAGCCTCCGGATCGTTGAAGGCAGCCAGCAAGGCGTCGGCGTCGGCGCTGGCGTCAAATGTGCCCGATCGGATGGCGAGTAACTGTCTCTTGGCCACCCGAAGCGGAAGATCCGGTTTGGATGTGATCCGGGTCACCAATCTGGCTGTCTCACTGTCGAGGTCGTCGGAAGGGATCACCCGACTGACAAACCCTGCTTGTCTCGCCTTGTTGGCGCCAAATGACTCGGAGCCGAGGACGATGTCTGCCGCCATTGTCTCTCCCACCAACCGAACCAGATGGGCCCACCCTCCCCAGGCGAGCGGAATCCCTGCATCGAGCTCCGGTATCCAGAAAGCGGCGTCATCGGCGGCGATACGCAGGTCACAAGCCGCCGCGAGGACCATTGCTCCACCGACACAATGGCCGCGAATGGCCGCCAGCGTGATCTGGGGAAGACTCGCCAGCGCTTCCGTGGCTTTTCGACCAACGTCGGCAGTCTCTAGAGGTGTCGAGACCAACTCACGATTGAACGCGGGGAGGTCGGCCCCGGAAGAGAAGTTGGCCCCAGCCCCTTCCAAAACAACCACTTGGGCAGTCATGTCGTCAGAGAGCTCTTCGCAGACCCCGATCAGGGCGCGGAGCAGATCTGGTGTCAGCGAGTTCAGCGATGCTGGACGATTCAGCCGCAGACGGATGGCGCCGTCTTCGTGTTCGATTTCAATGTTTGGCAACAGCCCTCCGCTCGTTTCCGACCTGGCGTGTGCAGATACCCACGCTCAGCGTGGGTATCTGCACACGCTTCGGTCTAAACACCCACGATGTCCTGGGGACGCACCGGGACCCGGGTTAGCTCACGTCCGGTTGCGTCGCGGATTGCGGCTACGACGGCCGGTGTGGCACTGATGGTTGGTGGCTCACCGATTCCCTTGGCCCCAAACGGACCCCAATGGTCCGGCTCCTCCACAAAACGAGCCTCGACCGGTGGTGCATCGAGAAAGGTGGGCAGCAAGTAGTCGGTGAAGGTCGGGTTCCTGATGACACCTTCATCGACGACGACTTCTTCCATTACTGCGAGACCAACACCCTGCATTGTCCCGCCTTCGATCTGGCCGATGGCAGCCTTCGGATTCAGCACCCTTCCCACGTCCTGGGCCGTGTCGACTCGAACTATGCGAACCAGCCCCAGCTCGTCGTCGACTTCGACGACGGCCCGATGAGCGGCCACGGCGAAACCTGCGTGGGGGTTTCCCTGCCCCTTCTCATCGATCTCTTCGGTAGCGGGATGTTGGAACCGAACCCATTGCTCAACCGGACCTTCGACACAGATCTCTGCGATCGTCGCCGTCCTCTGGCCGGCCTGAAATACGCCGTCGTCTCGCATCTCGTCGCCACCGTGATCGTTCAGGATCTTCTCGAGAAGCTGAGCCGATGCGGAGTGAACCGCACCACCCGTCATTTGGGTTTGACGCGAAGCGGATGTCGAGCCCGCTGATCCGATCTTCGAGGTGTCGTCGAAGACAACCGCTACTTTCTCGATACCAAGGACAGTTCTTGCAATCTGCTGACAGACCGTCACCAAACCCTGGCCAACCTCCATGGCAGCGGTGTGAACCTCAACTCCTGCCGTCGTGAGCACCACTCGGGCTTCGGCGAAGTCGTCGAAGGCTTCAGAGAAAGCCAGATTCTTCAGACTCAATCCATATCCGACGCCGTGCCTGACCGCGGAAGGCTCGGTGGTGCGACCAGTCCCCCCAGGCAAGAGTCGTGGGTCGTCGGTGGCTTCGACCGTGGGCATGGGGATCGACTCGAGAGCATCTATCACTCGACGTGTTGGTAGAGAACCTTCGATGATCTGGCCTGTCGTGGCCAGCGGATCGCCGGCCTCCAATGCATTGAGTCGACGGATGTCGAGAGGTCCGACCCCGATCGCCGATGCCAGCTTGTCCATCTGCGACTCGTGGGCGAAACACGTCTGGACTACACCAAACCCCCTCATAGCGCCGGTCGGTGGATTGTTGGTACGGACCACAATCGCGTCGACCTCGACGTTGTCGCAGTTGTATGGACCGACGACAAAGAACGCCGCGTTGGCGATCACGGCCTCGCTGGTGTGGGCGTAGGCGCCGCCGTCAAGGAGAACCCTTGCCCAGACTTTGATCAGTCTGCCGTCTTCGTCACTCTCGTGGCGATATTGCATCCGCGACGGATGACGTTTCACATGTCCAACAAACGACTCAGTGCGGTTGTACACCATCTTCACCGGGCGACCGGCGATGTTGGCGAGGAGGCAGAGGTGGATATGGAGAGAGATGTCCTCTCTGGCTCCGAAGGCTCCACCAATACCCGCAGGGTGACATCTCACCTGGTCGGCATTCACACCCAGACAGTCGACGATCTGACTGTGGTCGACGTGGACCCATTGAGTAGTCGCATATAGATCCACACCGCCTGATCCGTCCGGGATCGCCAATCCCGCCTCGGGGCCGAGGGGGGCTTGGTCTTGAGTGGCAGTCTCGTATGTGCCCTCCACGACGACGGGCCCTGATGCACGTGGGTCACCTCTTTCGATCCTGATTTGGCGGATGATCATGTCATCCGCGGAGACCGCAAGCTCGGGGTCCGACAGTGGTTTCAGTGGCTCCCACTCGACCACGATGGCGGCGGCAGCGAGACGGGCTGTCTCCGGATCGTCGGCAGCGACCACAGCCACCGGTTCGCCCCAATAACGTGCGATGCCGTCACACAACACGGGCTGGTCCTGCTCGACCTGACCGAAGCGGGGGTTACCGGGGACATCTTCTTGGGTGATCACTGCGACCACACCTGTCATCGCGAGAGCCGGAGCGACATCAAGCTTGGTCATCCGGGCATGAGCGTGGGGGCTGCGTCTTGTCGCCCCCCACAGCATGCGGTCGGCGACGAGGTCGGAGATGTAGGCGAAATTTCCCATGAGCTTGGGGACACCATCTGGCCTGAGGACACTTTCGCCGACGACGCCTTCGACCCGTTGGGCAGTTGTTGTCATGACGTGGCGCCTTCGTTGGCCAGTGCTTGAAGACCACGCAGGATCGCGCCGTACCCAGTGCAGCGGCAGATGTTTCCGCTGAGCGCTTCGGCGATGTCGATGGCGGAGGGTGCCGGATTCTCGTCGAAGAGGTGTTTGGCAGCCACGACGAAGCCAGGAGTGCAGAACCCACACTGAACCCCACCCGCCTGATACATCGCCTCCTGCACCGGATGGAGGGAGTCTCCGTCGGCCACGCCCTCGACAGTGGTGACCTCGGCTCCCTCACAGTTGCCAACCATCCTCAGGCACGCACAGATCAAGGTGCCGTCGACGACGACACTGCAGGACCCGCACTCACCTTGTTCACATGCGCTTTTGGAGCCGGGTAGCCCGAGATCATCGTGTAGGACGTTGAGAAGGCTTTCCCAGCCAGCTGCCGACACCGACCGCTCCTCGCCATTGATTTTGAGTGTCACGATCACTTGAGACACCTCATCACAAGTCGACGGGCCAGGACACCGCCGGCGTGGCGACGGTAAGCCTCCGTCGAGCGGTGGTCGGTGATCGGTCGGATCTCCTCAGAAACCGCGGTTGCCAACGCGTCGAGAGCGGCAGTCGATGGTGTCGGTTCGGAGTTGAGTATCTGTTCGGCCCGCCGGGCACGGACCACCGTGGGCGCTACCGATCCGAGTGCAATCCGAAACCCGTCCGAGCCCCTGGTGACGACACATGAAACCGTTGAGATCACCATGGCGTTTCGCGCGCCGATCTTGGCGAAGTGTTGCGTCTCGGGCATGTCCTCGGGGAGGACCACGCTTGTGATCATCTCGTCGGCTGCCAATGAGGTGCGCTTCACCCCAATGAAAAACTCGCTCCAAGGCACGACACGTGTTCCTCTGGCATCTGAGGCGACTTCGATCCCGGCGTCGACTGCGGCGATCCAAGGCAATCCGTCCCCAGCCGGACTGGCAGTTGCGACGTTGCCACCGATAGTGCCAGCCGCCCGAATCTGAGGAGATCCGACCGTGCGAGCAAGATGGGCAAGGGCTCGGTGAGGGCTGTTCTCGAGTCGGTCCCAAGTAACTCCCGCCCCGATCCGATCGGCAGACATCTCCGACAGTTCGGAAACAGCATCAATTCCGATGACCGCCCGGGGACGGTGATGCGCCAGATTGACTTCGACCATCAAATCGGTGCCACCTGCGAGGAATTCGGCCTCGGTGTCATCCGCCTTGGCGACAAGTGCCTGATCGATGTTGGTGGCCTTGGTGAATTTCATGAGTCCAATACTCGTGAGGCAGCCGCATTGTGCTGAGAGATGATCTCCGGCAGATCCACGTCAACCAATTCTCCATCCTTGACCACGGCCCGGCCATGAACGTAGTTCATGTTCACCCGAGTCGGTGAGGCGAACAGGAGACTCGCCACAGGGTCATGCCAGCCGCCAGCGTATTCCAGCCGGTTGAGGTCGACGGCCACGAAATCGGCACACTTGCCCACTTCCAGAGAGCCGACGTCGTCGCGACCGAGGACTGCTGCAGAACCTTGAGTGGCCATCCGCAGTGCCTCACGGGCTGTCAGTAGGTCACCACCTTCTTGCGATGGTGCCGCTTCAAGTCGGGAAAGCAGCATCGCCTGACGCACTTCTGCGACGAGATGGTTGCCGTCATTGCTCGCCGAACCATCTACTCCTACGCCAAGACGAACACCAGCCTCCAAGTACCGCCGTACCGGTGCGATACCAGAGGCGAGCCGCATGTTCGAAGTTGGGCAGTGGGCAACTCCGGTTCCGTTCGAAGCCATTCGTTTGATCTCTTCTTGGTTGATATAGACGCCATGAGCGAACCAGACGTCATCGCCGGCCCAACCGAGGTCCTCCATCAACTCAACTGGGCGACGGCCCGATGTCTCGAGGCAGAATGCCTCCTCGTCGAGCGTCTCAGCGACATGGGTATGCATGTGAACCTGGTGGCGACGAGCCTGGGCAGCAGCCTCCTTCATCAGCTCGTTTGTCACCGAAAAAGGAGAGCAGGGGGCGACAACAACCCTGAGCATCGCTCCGGGCTCGGGGTCATGGAATTTGGCGATGACCTCTTCAGTGTCTTCGAGGATCGTGTCCTCATCCTGAACCACAGAGTCAGGCGGAAGACCGCCTTTCGACTCGCCAAGACTCATGGAGCCCCGGGCCGCGTGAAATCGCAGACCGATCGCTTCCGCACCGCGTACCTGATCCGCTACGCCGGAACCGTTGGGGAAGAGGTACTGATGGTCCGACGATGTAGTGCAGCCTGACAACGCCAGCTCGGCGAGAGCCGTTTGGGTGGAGATGTAGACATCGTCGGGCGTTATCCGGGCCCAAATCGGATAGAGAGTTCGCAGCCAATCGAACAAACCGGCATTTTGAGCGCCGGGTACGGCCCGAGTCAGAGTCTGATAGAAGTGATGGTGGGTATTGATCAGCCCCGGGATCACGACATGATCGGTGGCATCGACCACAACATCGGCTGTTGCCGGCATATCGGATGTGGATCCGACCTGTCTGATGAAGCCGTCTACGGCAAATAGGCCGCCGTCGGAGATCTCGCGTTCCTCATTGTCCATCGTGGCCAGGACATGGGCGTGTTTGAGGAGAAGCGAGGCCACGGTGCTGGATCCTACGCGACCCGTTTGGCGAGATAGTCTTCGCCCAAGAGACATGAAATACCTCAACGGGATTGAGCCCGGCTACGACCTGACCTATTCCGACGTCTATCTGGCTCCTTCTTTCTCCGATGTGGTGTCACGTATGGCCGTCGACTTGACGACACCAGACGGCATCGGGACCACAACCCCGTTGGTCGTGGCCAACATGACGGCGGTGGCCGGGCGGCGCATGGCGGAAACGGTCGCTCGACGGGGAGGTCTCGCTGTATTCCCTCAGGATGTAGAAGTTGCCGCAATCGAAGACATGACTAGTGCAGTCAAACAAGCCCACCTGGTTGTTGAGACCGCGATCACCCTGACACCTGCCGACACGGTCAATTCGGCAATGGATCTGATTCACAAGAGAGCGCATGGCGCGGTGGTCGTGGTTGATGACTCAGATCGCCCGGTTGGGATATTCGTCGAAACGGACGGGGCGAAAGTCGATCGCTTCACCCCACTTTCCGCCGTGATGAACCCTGATCCGATCGTCATAGATGCGGCCCTCGACCCGAAGTCGATGTTCGATACTCTCGCCGAACGGCGAATTCACCTGGCCCCAGTCGTGGACGACCAGGGCGGACTGGTCGGGGTGATCACTGAGAGAGGCGCTATCAGGGCCACCCTCTACGAGCCCGCCATAGACGGCGACGGACATTTGCTCGTCGCCGCAGCTGTTGGAGTCAGCGGGGATGTGGCCGCCAAGACTGCCGAGCTGACCGAAGTCGGTGTTGACGTGATCGTCGTTGACACCGCCCACGGGCATCAACAACGCATGGTGGATGCGCTCAAAGCTGTGCGTTCTGTGACAGTTGACCACCCGGTGGTGGCGGGCAATGTCGTCACGGCTTCCGGGGTCAACGATCTCCTTGACGCTGGCGCCGACGTCGTCAAGGTCGGTGTCGGCCCGGGAGCGATGTGCACGACCCGGATGATGACGGGCGTGGGTCGGCCGCAGTTCTCGGCTGTTCTCGAATGTGCTGAGGCCGCCCGATCTCGAGGCAAACACATCTGGGCCGATGGTGGGGTGCGTCACCCACGTGACGTGGCACTGGCATTGGCCGCTGGAGCATCCAGCGTCATGGTCGGGTCGTGGCTGGCGGGTACCTACGAGTCGGCAGCGGATGCCCTAAGGGACTCCGATGGCCGTCTCTACAAGGAGAACTATGGAATGGCCTCAAAGCGAGCTGTCCAGCAGAGATCATCCGGTGAGTCGGCATTCTCTCGTGCATTGAAGGAGAGATTCGAAGAGGGCATCTCGGAGTCGCGTATGTATCTCGATCCTGAGGTTCCCAGCGTCGAAGACATAATCGATCGGATCGTCTCCGGTGTTCGATCGGCATTTACCTATGCCGGCGCAAGGACGATCGACGACTTCCACGAGCGGGCTGTGATCGGTCTTCAGTCAACTAGCGGCTATACCGAGGGGACTCCCGTCCCCCACAGTTGGTGATGGGCAGGCCTTTGATGCACCGGTTCATTTCCTCTCTTCCCAAGGCCGAACTCCACTTACACGTCGAGGGGACCCTGGAGCCTCAGATGATGTTCAATCTTGGGGCGCGCAACGGGTACGACCTCCCGTTTGAAGATGTGGACGGTGTGGCCGCTGCCTACAACTTCGCCAACCTGCAGTCGTTTCTTGATATCTACTACCAAGGCGCGGCGGTCCTCCAGACCCCGGAAGACTTCTACGATCTGATGACCGCGTACTTACGGCGAGCCGGCGACGACGGGGTGCGTCATGCCGAGATCTTCTTCGACCCCCAGACTCATACCGAGCGTGGTGTTGGCTTTGAAGTCTTCATGGAGGGGTTCCGGGCAGCGATCGACGACGCGACCGATCTCAGTGTCGGTTTGATCCTTTGTTTTCTGAGACATCTCAGCGGAGAGGACGCTGTCAAGACACTTGCACTTGCCGAAAGGCATCTGGACGGTGTTGTGGCAGTCGGCCTCGACTCCACCGAGGTCGGCAATCCGCCCGAGCTGTTCGCCGAGGCCTACGACCTGGCCCGTGAGCTAGGTCTTCGGGCGGTGGCGCATGCCGGCGAAGAGGGTCCACCGGAATACGTGACCAGGACTCTCGACGTGCTCGGGGTTGAGAGGATCGATCACGGTGTGAGGAGTCTGGAAGATCCGCGTTTGGTGGAACGGCTGAGACGAGATCAGGTGCCGTTGACAGTCTGCCCCTTGTCGAACGTTGCGCTGAAAGTTGTCGACCGACTCGAGGATCACCCGCTCCCGGAGATGATCGATGCTGGGCTCATGGTCAGCGTGCACTCGGATGACCCTGCCTATTTCGGTGGGTACATCGGAGACAACTACTCAGGTCTGCATGAAGCGCTTGGCTTCGATGCAGGAGGTCTGGCTGCCCTGGCCCGTAGTTCGATCGAGTCCTCATTCCTCGATTCGGGAGGCAAGGAGAGTCTGTTGACTGAGGTCGACGAAGTCCTAGCGGGGTACCAGAGCTAGCTGCCGCGACTGGGCCACCGGTGGCCGCGCAAGACTCAGACCAACTCCACTCCGGTTCCGTCGGTGATCTCACCAATCACCCTCGGGTCATGGTGTTGGACGACGGACATGATGTCTTGGGTGTCTGTGGGGTTGGCTACCACACAGAACCCGATGCCCATGTTGAAGGTGCGCCACATCTCGTTGGGGCTCACCCCCATCGATGAAACCAAATCGAAGACAGCGGGACGATCCCACCTGGTGGTGTCGACGATGGCCCCGACCCCGTTGGGTAATGCCCGCGCCAGATTGTCTGCCAATCCACCACCTGTGATGTGCGCCGCGGAGTGAACCTGATCCTCAAGAGCAAGAACCGCCGGCGAGTAGATGACCGAAGGTTCAAGTAGCAACTCGAGGTGTTGATCGATCTCGTCGCCTAAAACCGACCGAATCAAGGAGAAGCCATTGGAGCGTAGGTTTGGAGAGATCAGCCCGATCACAACATCACCCTTTTCCACTCTTTGTGGCCCCCACTCAGATCCTTTCTCAACCACCCCCATCACTGCTCCGGCAAGATCGACTGCCTCCCGCTGCATCACCCCCGGATGCTCAGCGGTTTCCCCACCCAGCAGAGGGCAGCCGGCGAGATTGCACGCGGCTGAGATCGACTCGACGATGGCAGAGTCCCGGATCTGATCGAGTGTCCCAACCGCCATGTAGTCGACAAATCCGAGTGGTCGCGCCCCGACAGCGGCGAGGTCGTCGACACACATTGCGACGAGATCGTGTCCCACTCCATCCCAATTCCCCGATCGGCGGGCGAGCTCTAGTTTTGTGCCTACACCGTCCGTCGACATCATCAGAACTGGGCTGTGGTACCCATCAGGTATCTCGACTCCAGCAGCAAACCCCCCGAATCCACCGATAACCTTGTCAGTCCAGGTGCTGGTGACGACGTCCGAGATGTTGCCAACGTGGCGGGCGGCGCCTTCGAGATCGACACCGGCCTCCTGATAGGAGGTCATGATCGTTCGAGCTGGTACTTGTCGGTGCTCGCTGGTAGTTCTGTTGGGTATTCACCCGACAGACAGGCCGTGCAAAACCCGGCATCGGCGACACCTGTGGCTTCGAGAAGACCCTGGAGTGACAGATATCCCAGAGAATCAGCATCGAGATGCTCTCTGATTTCGTCCACCTCCATCTGGGCGGCGATGAGAGTTAGGCGGTCGGCCGTGTCCATCCCGTAGAAGCAGGGCCACTTATAGGGGGGCGAAGAAACCCTGAGGTGAACTTCCGTGGCTCCGGCTTCTCGGACCATCGATACCAACTTGCGTGTCGTGGAGCCCCGCACGATCGAGTCGTCCACGAGGACCACTTTCTTGCCTTCGAGGGTTTCCGGTATCGGGTTGAGTTTCAACCTGATCCCCTGGTCGCGCAGCATTTGGGTGGGCTCGATGAAGGTGCGCCCCACATACCGATTCTTCACGAGGCCATCGGCATACGGTATCCCGCTGGCCGCGGCGAATCCTTGGGCCGCAGGGATCCCCGACTCGGGGACGGGGACAACAACATCGGCATCGACGGGGTGTTCACTGTGGAGGATGCCACCCATGTCGGAGCGAGCAGCATGGATGCTTCGTCCGTACATTTGGCTATCAGGACGGGCGAAATAGACAAACTCGAATAGACACAGGGCTGGCGTTACGTTCTCAAACGGGTAATAGGACTTCACTCCGGCCGCGTCGATCACAATCATCTCGCCTGCTGCCACCTCGCGAACGAAACTAGCTCCGACGAGGTCCAGGGCTGAGGTCTCAGAAGCCAGAACCCAGCCTCTCTCTCCCAGCGATCCGAGACAGAGCGGACGAAACCCATTGGGGTCGCGTAAGCCAACGATCCGACCCTGATCCATGATCACCAACGAGAAGGCGCCCTCCCACGCCGGGGCGACTTCCATGATCGCCAATTCCAGGCCACGTGAATCGGAACGCTCATCATCTATCGCTCTGGCAATACCTTCGGCCATTAGGTCGGAGTCGGTGGTCGTCGTCCCCGAGATGCCGAGGGCGTGCGCTAGGTCTGCCGTGTTGGTGAGGTTGCCGTTGTGGCCCAAGGCGACGCTGGTGTTTCCGACTTGGCGGTGAGCGGGCTGCGCGTTGTCCCACTTGTTCGAGCCCGTCGTTGAGTAACGAGCATGACCGATGCCAAGATGGCCGTCGAGACCGGCTAGCGCGGGCTCGTCGAAGACCTGGGCGACCAGACCGAGGTCCTTGAACACAGTCACCGTCTCACCGTCAGAGGTGGCGATCCCCGCCGACTCCTGTCCTCGATGCTGGAGCGCGAAGAGCCCGAAGTAGATCAGGTGGGAGACAGTTTCGGTGGCCGAGTAGACAGCGAAGACCCCACAGGCCTCACGGGGGCCGGAATCGGTCGGTGTTATGGCCTCCGAGGACACGGTCCCATCGTAGGGGTCTGGTCGATGCTGACCCAGCTCTGATCAACTGGTATTTGAGAAGATGTCCCGGTAGAGCGCCGCCAGCTGGAGGTAGTGGTCAACACCTTCATCGGCCCGACGTATCTCGTCTTCAGTCAAGGCGCGTCTCGACTTGGCCGGAGCACCGAAGGCAAGGGTCCATGGTGGGATCTCGCTCCCTTCGGTGAGTACGGAACCGGCGGCAAGCCAGGCACCCTCACCCAGAATGGACCGGTTGAGCACCTTGGCTCCGATGCCGATCAACGATCGATCACCGAGCACAGCGCCGTGAATGACGGCGCTGTGTCCCACTGTGACTCGGTCCCCGATCCTGCATGGGATGTCCTCGTCGCAATGGAGTACTGCATTGTCCTGAATGTTTGACTCGGCGGCGATCGTGATCCGATCGAGCTCTGCCCGGATGACCGCGCCGAAGAGGACAAAACTGCTTCTGCCGATCGTGACGTCGCCATATATGTGGCTGCCTGGGGCAACGACCGTCGACGCGTCGAATTGGGGCTCGGGAATCCGAGGGTCTCTCAACCGGTGGCCTCGGCACCAAGCGAATCGATCCGAGCTCTGATGTGGTCGGCTTGTGTCCACCCCCTGGCCAGAAGAGCGAGGCGATCATCGTCTATTTCAGCGATGAGCGCCGGGAACCCGTTGATCCCCCAGTTACGAGATTGGGAGAAATCAGCCCACGCCCGCTTCTTCGCCTCTTGGGTTTGAAGGTCGGTGTGGAAGTCATGAGGGTCAACACCATGTCGTGTCACCAAATCCGTGAGCACCTCGAAGTCGGTGACGTCGCGCCCTTCGGCGTAGAAGGCGTGTTGAACATCAGTGAAGTAATCCAGCGTTGACGTTTGGTGCGTTTCCCTCAGGAGCGCCACGGCAATCGCCGCCGGCTCGGTGTCGTAGACCCAGCCGTCACGCCGATCGAGAAACTCCGTATCGAATGGCTGCCCTGTCCTCTCAGCGATCTCCACCCAATGACTGCGGAGGCGGTCGGCCATTCGGTCTCCGAGCTCCTGAGCCGAGGGCCCGGGCCGCAGACCTCCAACTACCACTTCGACTGGGAACTCTTCTGCCAGAGACTCGATCTCAGGCGCGAAACCCCAACACCAGGAGCACATCGGGTCTCCGACGTAGATCAGTTTGGTCACCGGTGAGTCCATGACATGTAACCCTACGTCCACTCCACGCCTTGGATGCTTTTTCGAACATGTCCCACGGCTTGTGTAACCCTGGTCGCGTGGTTTCCCAGTCGAGCGAAGCGATTGAATCAGCGTTTCGAGACTCGTACTCCATAGTTCTCTCAAGCCTTTCACGACGGATACGAGACATCGACCTCGCCGAAGAGGCGATTCAGGATGCCTACACCGAGGCGCTTCGGACATGGCCGGATTCCGGAGTGCCCGCCAATCCCAGTGGATGGATATCGACGGTGGCGCATCGTCGCGCCATCGATCGGATCAGACGTCAAACAAACTACGCCCGCAAGAAGGAGCTCCTCGCCTCGCTCGAGAAGGTCGAAGCTGATCGGCCTCGAACCCCGATGCTGGGGGCAACGGTGACGGACGACCGTCTTCAAATGATTTTTGCTTGTTGTCACCCAAGCCTTGACTCTGACAAACAGGTTGCCCTCACACTCCGCACCCTTGGAGGCTTGACGACAAAAGAGATCGCAGATGCCTTCCTGGTGCCAGAACCCACCATGGCGCAACGTCTGGTGCGCGCCAAGGCAAAGATCAGAGACGCAGGAATTCCCTTCCGTGTCCCCCCGATCGATGAGATGCCCGATCGGCTCGGCGCCGTTCTGGCAGTGATCTATCTGGTATTCAACGAGGGGTACTTCGCGACTTCGGGGGACACCTTGGTGAGAGCGGAGTTGACCGAATCGGCGATCGAGCTGGGCCGTCTCCTCGATGGACTCATGCGGGGCGATGCCGAAGTGATCGGTTTGCTCGCCCTCATGCTTCTTCAGGATGCCCGCCGGAGCGCGCGGGTTGATGCGGCGGGCGATGTCGTCTTACTTCAAGACCAGGACCGGTCGGCCTGGGATCAGACGAAGATCAGCGAAGGTCTCGATCTTGTTGAACACGCTGCCGGGGTCGGCTCGGTCGGCTCCTATTACCTCCAGGCGGCCATCGCCGCCGAACACTCACGGGCACGAATATGGGAGGCGACCGACTGGCAAGCAATTGTCTCTCACTATGACCGACTTCTCCCAGTGACCGGGTCGCCGGTGGTGGCCCTCAATCGAGCGGTCGCAGTAGGCCAGGCGTTCGGCCCGGAGGCAGGTCTAAACGCGTTGTCCGGACTCGAAGCCAATCTAAAGGGTTATCACGCCTTCCATGCTTCTAGAGGAGAGCTACTGCGTCGGGCCGGTGACACCGCTGCGGCCCGGCGCGATTTCGAAAAGGCAATGGAACTTGCTTCCAACAGTGCTGAGCGAAGACTGATCGAAGCGCGTCTCGGCAGTCTCTCCTCTTAGAAGAGCCTTCCCGGTCTCGATCGGTCATAAAGAGCCTGTATCCGCTTGGTCAGAATCGGGTGGGTGGATAAAGCGTTGACCACCCAGACGAATGCGCCGTTGTCTGTCGCTGCCCGCTCGGCAAACTGCCGACCGTCGACGTGGCTGTAGAGATATTTGCCCCCGGACAGGAGCACGATGCCACCAATGCCGTTGGGCACGACGGCGTATCCGTGGTTGTCGGCGGTGTATTCCCTGGCTCGGGAGAGGGCCTGGCCGATGAAAGGCACATATGCGACGTATCCGGCAATGAAGGTGTACCAATAGGTCACGTGTTTGGCAGCGACGTGTCCCAACTCGTGAGCAACGATGAAGTCAAGCGCAGCAGGGTCGGCGGCCCGGGGGCCGACTCCAAACTCGCCGACTTCAAATATCGAAGCGTTGATCCTGATGAAGTTGGTCCGGTTGTGTTTGGAGGCGAAGGCATTGAGGGTGCCGCCCTCCTGGACCATGTATGCGTTGGGTACATCATCCAACCCGAATTCATTGGAGTAGCGGACGATCCGGTTGTGGACGTCTGGAAACTGGACCGCGGTGATCTCTACGGAGTTGGCCCGCTCGAGGGCGTTGATCAAGCCCCGCGTCATGTATAAGGCGAGGATCGCAAGGGCCAGCGCTGCGACACCGACGGGTCCGAGCCAGGCGTTGAGCAGCAGACCTGCCGCTACGAGCAAGGCCAGGAGAGTGACGGTGCCGACGACGAGGAGACGTAGTTCAGCCGGATGTCGTAGGTCTTCGGTCGCAGATCTAAGGCCAACCATCAGCCGATGTTGCCACCGTGAAAGTGGGAAAGTCCTGCGGACAGACTCTCAGGGTCGTCAGCAGAAAACCAGCTTCGCCCGTCCTCGCCCCAGACACGCCACGACTCCGAGGTGACTGCAGTGAAAGAGACTCGATCGAGCAGGCTCTGCACCGATCCGCCGCCGATTGCCTCTTGACTTGCAGCGTCGGCGATTGTCTTTGGGTAGACAGCACAGGTGACCTGACGAACACCATGGTCATCGACGGGCACGATCGGCAGGCCATCCGCCATCTCTACGAGGTGGCGGAGAGTGTTGGTCGTGACAAATGGATGGTCGACTGCAACCAAGACGACGTGGTCCTTGTCGGTGCGAGCCAACGCTGTCGCTACCCCCGCAAGCGGGCCCTGAGCATGGAAGGAGTCTGGCCAGCAGTCCCAACCCTCACGGTCAGGTCCGAGAACAATCAGCTGATCGGAGACGGGTCGAACCGCGGTTGCAACCATTTCCAGCATGGTTGAGCCTTGAACGAGAACATCGGCCTTGTCCTGCCCCATGCGGGTGCTGCGGCCACCGGCAAGAACTGCCCCGAGAATCGAAGGTGTCACCAGGGGAAGGCTAGGTGAGATTGCGTGTGCAGTTTGTCCCGCTAGGCGAAGGT
>Ga0255048_10001093_pt1 | contig 19706 bp, 23 predicted proteins | sample JV7_2_2_MG_FD_183619 | JGI IMG/M metagenome (GOLD analysis project Ga0255048, IMG submission 183619) | Seawater microbial communities from Jervis Inlet, British Columbia, Canada - JV7_2_2 | ecosystem: Environmental > Aquatic > Marine > Inlet | place: Canada: British Columbia | collected 2016-10-06
AAGGTAATAGGTATGTCTATCAAGGTTTTATAGACGGAAATAGTTTTAGATAGGAGAGTTAAAGTGAAAGATTATTTTGAAGAATGGTTACATTATTTAAAAAAAGAACAAGAAGCAACGGTTGGATCTACTAGAGTAATTTATGCTAGGTTAAAAGAATTACATAGAGATAGTGTTGTAGCTAGACATACAGATACACCTAGAGGTCATGTCAGTTTCAAACGGTTACAGGTTGTTGACTTTTTAGATGAACAAATAAAGAAAAATGAAGAAAAGTTATCAATTCTTATGAATTTAGAAGTGGATTTACCAGAATTTTATGACTAAAAACTCAGTATTAGGTTTTCATATTTTTATGCATTTAGGTGCTTTACTGTATTTCTACACTGGAACGGTAGAGGTTCATTGGTGGTTAGGGCTATTCCAATGGTGGTTAAAGGGTATGAGTATTTGCCTTTTCAACCATCATTACCTGTCCCATAAAAACTTTAAAATGGGTAGAATATTTCAATTCTTCATGGCTGTAGCTGCGACGTGTGGTGGTCAAGGTGGAGTACTTTGGTGGGCTGCTAGGCATATAGATCATCATAAACATGCCGATGATTGGAAAGATCCGCACACTCCTAGAAAAGATAGGGGTGGAGGATTTTGGCATTCCCATATGACATGGCAGTTAAAAGCTTTTGACACTCATAAAAATTCTTTACAGAATATGAAAGAGTGGTTTAAGTTTCCAGAATTAGTTTGGTTAAGTAAATATTTTACACCATTCTTTATTTTACAAGCTCCTATGTGGTATTATTTGGGAGAATACTTTGGACCATACTTTGGCACTAATGGGTTTCAAACTTTAGTGTGTCAATTTTTTGTGGCAGGAATGGTTTCAATGCACGCTACTTGGATCACAGCTTCGTTTGCACATACAAACTTTTTACCCTGGAGTTATAGAACCTACGACACTCCAGATCATAGTGTAAACAATTGGATGGTAGGAATAATAGCTCACGGTACAGGGTGGCATAACAATCACCACAAGTATCCTAAGAGCTGCAAAATGGGTCACAAATGGTGGGAAATAGACACCGCATGGATGACATTAAAAGTATTTGAGTTTTTCGGATTAGTATGGGGGCTAGATTATTCACATGTTCAAACTAAAAAAAATAATAAAAAAGAAATTAAACAAATTGATTGACAAAAGCATTAGAGATGTGTTTAACTACGTAACGATAGTGGAGGACGAAGAATTGGGCAAGACATTCAAGGTAGACAAAGAAGAAAAAAAAGAAGAAGGGGCAGTTAGTTTAATAGCTATAACTCCAAAAGCAGAGGAGTTAATAGCTTATTGTGCTAGAGTTAGTTCAAGTGATCAGCTTAACCCGAACATTTCTAAGTTGTTAACATACTGTATTGATCATGGGCATTGGTCTGTATTTGAAACGCCTTATATTACTATAGAGATTAACACTTCTAGAGCTATAAGCGCACAAATACTAAGACATAGAAGCTTTACATTCCAAGAATTTTCTCAAAGGTACGCTGCAGTAGCAGATTTTGAAACATATCCAGCTAGGAGACAAGATTCTAAGAATAGGCAAAACTCTATAAACGACATGAGTAGTAAAGATAGAATTTGGTTTTGGAACGCACAAGATGAGGTAAAAGATGTTTGCAGTAGTTTATATGAGGATGCTTTAAAACGTGGAATAGCTAAAGAACAAGCCAGATTCTTGCTACCTTTAAGTTCAAAAACTAAACTCTACATGACAGGAAATGTCAGATCATGGATTCATTATCTAGACCTAAGATGTCACATTGACACGCAAAAAGAACATAGAGATATAGCCTTAGCTATAAGAGAAATTTTAAAGAAAGAATTGCCAATTATTTCAAAGGCGGTGGCATGGAGTTAAAAACACCTTGGGGTCCACTAGGATATGTAACATATAAAAGAACATATGCAAGGAGATTGAATGAAAATAATGCAAATTCGAAAACAGAAGAATTTGAAAATACAATTGATAGAATAGTTGGATCTTGTAATAAGCAATTAAAAGTTGGCTTTACTGATAGTGAGAACAAAAGACTTAAGGAAATTTTAATAAGTCTAAAAGGATCCGTTGCTGGTAGGTTTATGTGGCAATTAGGGACAAAAACAGTAGACCGATTAGGTTTGATGTCTTTGCAAAATTGTGCTTTTACAGTAGTAAATGAACCTGTACGACCATTTACATGGACAATGGATGCCTTAATGCTAGGTTCAGGTGTAGGTTTTAATATTCAAAGGGAACACGTTTATGAATTGCCTAAGCTTAAAAGAAAAGTTAGAATCATTAGGAAGGATACAAATGATGCAGACTTTATTGTGCCGGATTCAAGAGAAGGCTGGGTCACACTCCTTAGAAAAACTCTCGAATCTCATTTTATCACAGGGGAAGGATTTACTTATTCCACCATCTGCGTCAGAGGTAAGGGATCTGCAATCAAGGGTTTTGGAGGAGTTGCTTCAGGACCTGAAGAATTGTGTTGGGGAATTGGAGAAATTAGTAAATTACTCAACTCAAGATCAGGGAAAAAAGTTAGACCAATAGATTGTTTAGATGTAATGAATATAATAGGTTATATAGTAGTGGCAGGAAACGTTCGACGGTCTGCACAAATAGCCATAGGGGATTATGATGATGTTCAGTTTCTTAAAGCGAAGTGTTGGGATCTTGGCATACCTAATTGGAGGGCTATGTCTAATAATAGTGTTGTCTGCAACGATATCTCACTTTTACCCGAACAGTTTTGGGACGGATATAATGGAACTGGTGAACCATATGGTCTCATCAATCTTAAACTGGCTAGAGAAATTGGACGTACAGGAGATACGCAATATCCTGACCCAGACGTTCAGGGATTTAATCCATGTGCTGAACAAAGCTTAGCTCCATATGAAACATGTTGTTTGGCAGAAATTCACCTGCCTAACATTGAATCCAGGGGCGAGTTATATGAAGTAGCTACATTTCTTTATAGAATAAATAAACACTCCTTAGCTTTGCCTTGCCATGCCGAGGAGACTCAAGCCATAGTTCATAAAAACATGCGTATGGGCATAGGTATAACAGGGTATTGCATGGCGACCGAGGAGCAAAAGTCTTGGTTAAGTTGTACTTATGAGAGATTGCGAATGTTTGATGTGAGTTATTCCAAACAAAAAGGATTTCCACCAAGTATTAAGTTGACAACCGTAAAACCATCTGGTACACTAAGTTTATTATCAGGCGTAACACCAGGAGCGCATCCAGGTTTTAGTCACTACCACATTAGACGAATCCGAATGGCTTCAAATAGCGCCCTAGTCAACGTATGTAGGCAAAAGGGATATAAAGTGGAGTTTCAAAGAAATTTTGACGGGAGTGACGACACTAATACAGTAGTTGTAGAATTTCCTTCTAAATTTCCTGAGAATACTTTAGTATCAAAGGATGTTTGTGCCTTAGCTCAATTAGAGTTAGTGAAAAAATTACAAGAAGAATGGTCTGACAACTCAGTTTCTGTAACAATTTACTACCGATTAGAAGAGCTTAGTGGGATAAAAGCATGGTTAAAGGCTAACTATAACAATAACTTAAAAACAGTTTCGTTTTTACTACACTCGGATCATGGTTTTGACCAAGCTCCGCTTGAAGAAATAACTAGACAAGAATATGAAAGTATGATACAATTGGTTCAACCAATAGATAATTGTGAAGTAAACGAAGAAGATATAAAAGGTAGTTTCGAATGTGCTACTGGAATATGTCCAATAAAATGAGGGTAGGATGGAACACAAAGGGATTTATAAAACTTTAAGTAATGAAGATTATCATGCTGAACAAAAACACTTAAGTTCATCTAACTTAAAGATGTTGCTTAAAGACACGCAGAAATTTTATAAAGAAAAAATCTTAGGGGAAAAAGAACCTTTAAAAGGGGCGTTTTTAGATGAAGGTAACTATGCTCATACTTTAATCCTAGAACCGCACATGACTGAAAAGGAATATGAATTTTTTCCTGGAAATCGAAAAGCAGGAAAAGATTGGAAAGCATTTGAAGAAAAGCATAAAGAATCAAAAAAAATAATTCTATCTGAACCTCAAAAACTAAGAGTAGAGAGATGGGTAGAATCTTATAAAGAACGTCCAGAGGCTGTTGATCTAGTGAAAGGAGCAAAGAGTGAGTTTTCACTATTCTCCGAAATGCTAGGAGTACCTCTGAAAGTTAGGGCTGATATTATTAATGTAGAAAAGGGATTTATAGCAGATGTAAAAACTACAGCCTCCGATCCTGACCTTGACACATTTAGGTTTACCGTGGAACAATACGGTTATGATTTATCTGCAGCATTATATGTGGACATGTTCTCCAGACGATATGAAAAGGATTTTGACTTCTATTTTATAGTACTTGGAAAACGTACAATGACATGTGAAGTTTATAAGGCTTCAGACTTAATGCTGGGTAAGGGAAGGAAAAAAGTGATGAATGCTATTAAAATTTATAAGGCTTGTATAGCATCTGGAAAATGGGAAGAACCAAAAGAAATTAAACCTATAACAGACTATGAAATTTTAGAGGTATAAAATGACTGAAGAAGAAAAAAACCACAAGAAAAAAGCATTTAAAGTTTTAACTACAGATATAACTATAGAGCAAAGAAAGAGAAAGATTATAACTCTACTAGATGATAGTTTAGTAATTCTTTCTAAAGAAATTGAAAAATTAAAACGTAGAATAAAAATTGGTGACTTATCTGACGTAGAGTTGGAAGCAGTTTACCAAGAATTAAAAGCCAACGCACCTAAGAAGGAGGAATGAATGGCAAAAGATAAAAAAGAAAAAGTACCTGGTAAAGTGGAAACAAGAAAATGGAAAGTACCTGCTAACAGATCAAAAGCTTTAGATGGAAAAGGGCTAACCTTTATTAGACCATCACAATTAGCCGAGGAAGCTGTAAAAGGAGTAATCCTAGAGGGAACTTACATAGAATCTTTACCCAACCCTTTTGATAATGAGAAGCTGGATTTTAAGTTTAGTGAACTTAACAAAGGTAACACCGTCATTATTAATGGAGCCGGTAATCTAGGCTATCAAATGAGAGACATTTCGGAAGGCTCGGTTGTTCAAGTTTCCTATTTCGGAAAAAAGGAAATAAAAGCAGGGAAGATGAAGGGTCGTATGGCGCATGACTTTAATGTTTTAGAAAGTGTTTTAGAAGAGGAATAGTGACACTTACCGACGAACAACTACAACTTATCCTGCCCTATGTAGATAATGTTTACTATGTGGGGTGGGAAAATGAGAGTGCTAAATGGGAACTAGCCATGTTAGCTGAGTATATAAAAATTCACTTGGATTCAAAGGAATTGCCTTATACTGAAACTAACTTTGGGGTTACAAAAGACCCTCCATTTGATAGAGATGTAGTTGAAAAACAGAGAAAAGAGTGGTATAATAAAGATAATTATGAAGCTCACTTAAAAATACTAAAAGCTAGGTTTAACAAATGAGAGCTATACTATCCACACAAGATACTGAGTATCAACGTGCCATAAAAATGCTAAACGGAGAAAGCTCCGAATGGGCATATGATACAGAAACGACTGGACTTAATACCAGAAAAGATACCATTATAGGATTCGGTATTTCTAGCTGTTTTAAAGGTTTCTACTTTTGTCATAAGTATTATGAGGATGGAGAGTTGCGTGATGGATTAAGCAAAGAAGAGTGTTTAGTTATTCTAAACCTTTTAGTAGATAAAAAATTAATAATGTGGAACGGCTCCTTTGATACTCGCTTTACACTTAACTACTTTGGAGTAAATTTGATCGATTCCCTTCATATTGAAGGTATGTTAGCAAAGCACACAGTAGATGAGGAGATTCCATTTAGATTGAAAGATGTGGGTGTTAAAATCTACGGAGATCAAGAGAAAAAGCCCCAAGCAGATTTGAATGAATCAATAAAAGCTAGGGGTGGAAAACCAGGGGCTGACATCTATATGGGCGACACTGATTTGGTTGCAAAATACTGTATTCAGGATTGCCTGCTAACTTATAGATTATCCCACTATTATTTAGGAAAAATAAAAGAAGAAAATTTAGAAAAATTCTTTTTTGAAGATGAGGTTATGCCTCTATATAAATATGTAACTATCCCTATGGAAAAGGAGGGGATACCAGTAGATACCAAGCAACTGATATTTGAGCAAGGACAAATTTCTGTCGATATCGCTCTTTTGGAAGAAAAAATACAAACTCTAATCCTCCCCCTTTTAGAGTCTAGTTTTGTGCCTTGGTACTTGGAAAAATATTACCCTCCTAAAAGGACAGGCTCGTTTGCTCAAGCCCTCTGCAAATATGCGAACCTGTCTCTACCTAAAACTGGCTCTGGAGCCTTTTCTTTAGCGAGAAAGGCTCTGGAGTCTCTTCCTTCCTCTATTTACAAAGACTACTTATTAGGAGCTGAGTCGATATCAGATGATACTATCAGAAAAATTCAATTGGCAGAGACAGGTGGGGTTAAGTTTAATTTGAAATCTAAGCACCATTTAAAGAAACTATTTTTCGAAACTTTAGGAGAGAAGCCTATCTCCAAAACCAAAAAAGGAAACCCTCAAGTAAATGACGATTTTTTAAATAAAATGGCAGAAAAACATGACTGGGTAAGTTTACTAAGAGATTTTAACAAGCTAAATAAACTAAAAAGTACTTATATAGATGGAATATTGGAAAACCAGGAAGATGGTATTTTCTACCCATCCTGGAAACAGTTTGGAACTACTAGTGGAAGGTATTCGGGAAATGTTCAACAACTTCCAAGACCTAAAGAAGAATCCCAAGGTTCAGAAGTAGTTCTTAATTATAATAATAAAATTCGTAAATTCTTTATAGCAGGAGAAAACCATGTTTTTATCGATAGTGACTATGAATCTCTTGAGCCTCATATCCTTGCTCATATTTCAGGAGATGAAGGACTTAAGGATATTTTTCGTTCCGGTTGCGACTTCTACTCTACTGTCGCTATTGCTACTGAAAAATTGGATGGAGTATCAGCATTTAAAAAAGATCCCAATTATCTCGGAAGAGTCAACAAACTACTTAGGCAAAAAGCAAAAGAATATTCCCTCGGAGTCCCTTACGGACTAGAATCTTATGGACTGTCAAAAATATTAAAAGTTAGTCTAGAAGAAGCCGACGGTTTAAGGAATAAATATTTAGAAGCCTATCCAAAGTTAAAGGAATGGATGGAAGATACTTACTATAAACTCATAACTACTGGAATACTAAAATCTGAAGTAGGTAGAACTAGACATCAAACGCATATCCCCGAACTGTATCAGGAAAATAAAACAAACCTAGAAGTTTGGCAGATTTTTGACAAGTACAGTGGGGATATTAGAACCGAAAAATTTTCCAATAGAAGAAAGTTTAGAAACTCGGTTAACAATAGTAAAAATTTTCAAATTCAAAGTTTAGCAGCAACTATAACCAATAGAGCTTGTATTGCTATAAATAAAGAGTTAGTGCAAGAAGGTATAGACGGATACGTTTGTGCCCAAATTCATGATCAAATTGTAGTTAGAGTGCCAAAAGATATGGCGGAAAAGTGGCGGAAAAGAGTTCAGTATTTAATGGAAAACACCTATAAACTATCTATTCCTTTAAAAGCTCCCGCAGAAATTGCAAAGGATTTTAACGAAGGTCATTAATGAAACAGTTTATAAAATGGATTGTAGAATTCATCATATCGTTTATAAAGGACATGATGGCTAAAACGAAAATTAAGAAGCTAGAAAAAGAGGTAGAAGATGCGACCAAAACAGCAAACCATGACGTGGAAAAAGCTACTGACTACTATCATGATTTCATGTCTGATTATGCTGCCTATAAGTCAGACCTACGCAGAAGGTCCTATTCTGGAGGATTGCGTAAAGGTAGTAAAGATACAGAAGAAGGCGATAGACAGTCAGAAGATAGTGATAAAAAAGCAGAAGGAACTGATAATTGAGCAAAAAAAGTACTTAGTAAAAAAAGAAGCAGAAGCAGCTACTAATAAACTAATTTCAGGAATACTAAGTTTTTTAAGTGTTCTACTGGTGCTTTTATGAGAATAACAGTGAGTGAATATGGTTATAATAAGTGCGTTGAATTTGCTGATAAGCAATTAAAAACCTCTGCAGATTTGTATAAATACAGAGGAGAAAGTAACAGAGATAAAATTAGAGACGATATTATAGTAGGGAAATTAGCAGAGTTAGGAGTTCAAAAGTTTTTAAAATCCTCTAAGCCTGATTTTACTATTTATGAAAGAAGAAAGAAGTCTTATAGTGCAGACTTAAGTCTTGGTAATTTAAGAATTCATGTTAAGAGTCAATCGGAGGACTCCGTTGCTAGGTACGGTCACTCTTGGTTATTTCAGAGAACAGATCAGATAGTTAGAAAGGCAACGCCCTTTGATATTTTGGTTTTGACATGTGTAAATTTGAGAAAAAAAGAAGTTTATATTTTAAAGCTAATAAGAGCTAGAGAAATTACAAAATGGGGGGAATGTAAAGTTCCTCGTTATAGGCATAGTAAAGTTGCCCTATACTTAAAGGAGATGCAAGATGGTTACGATAATTAAACAATCTGGAAATCCAGTAGACCACAAAGATGCTGATAAATTTTCTGAAGAATGGAAAAAAGGTTTTAATAAGCTTTTTGATGCTTATAAAGATGATATGACTACTATGCAAAAGAAGTCAGAAGAATTTGAAAATAAATTATCAAAAAAGTATAATATCAATCAAACAGTAGATTTACCTAAAAGTTTGAAAGGGTGGAGAAAGTTGTTGGAAACTCACCAGTCTGGTATAATGATTGATGAAGATGTAAAAACAGGTAAGCTAATGCTGGTTATTTTGGATTTAGGTCTTTAATCTGTATAGTCACTTTTATTTTAAATGATTTGCCTACTCGTTTTTTAGACACTAAATGAGTAATATACTTATCATCTATATTAAGATTCTTAGCCCCATAAGGGGCTTGCCTATCATAATACATTGGTAAAAAGATCAAGTCTATCAAAGGTTTTTCTACATTAGACAAATCATGCGCCTTAGCAGATATAGGTCCATCTTTAGTGTGTAGAATATTTTTTGGGTAAAAGAAATTAATCTCTACTTTGTAGACATGACTTTTGTAGTCGAAAAAGTTTCGCAACTCTTTGAGTTTTTTCTTATTCTCTTTTAAAGCTAGTGCCACTAATATGGAGCATGACCACTCCTGAGCTGCTACGGTTTTGTGTCTTTTGTCTCGACCAAACATAGCATTGATTGAAAATGGCTTTAGCTTAAGAGTTAATGTTCGCCTCAAAGGACCTCCTAGAGGTCGTGCTTGTCTTTATCTTCTTCTTTTATAGGATGCACAGTTAAATGTTCCTGCTTATCCAAATTTAAAGCTTCTTTAATTTTAGCTACTATCTCATCATCTACGTCATTAGAGGTTTTTTTAGCCAGTTTCTCTAATAAGTAAACTATGATCTCTTTTATAAATTTTTCAGTTAGTAAAGCAGATAGCAGTGCTTTTCCTATAGACTTTATTATTTCCATTACCTTATACTCCCAAAATTGTAAATAGTAACTAATACCGTTATTATAGTAGCTGATACTCCGATAAAAGTCAAGATACCATGAACTTTATGGAGATGTATTTTCAAAGGTTTAACCTCTGATTCTAATATGTCAGTTCTTTTTATATGAAACCGTAGTTGAGCATTATAAACAGCTAAGTGCTTTTCAATACTTTCCATTTTTTCATCAATTTTTTCTAATTTCTGCTCAATTTTCTCTAAATCTTTCATAATACACCTAGTAAACTGGTTTGCCTTTTATAAAATATTTAGGCTGTTTAGCCGGTTCTACTTCCCAATCACCCTCCTGCTCTAATTCTTCCAAAGCAGTTATAAGCATTTGAGTGTGATCATCCATTCTATCAATATCGTCTTTCATAGTCTCTCCTGCGCCCAATTCAGGTTCGCTAGGGCTTCCTACAGATGGCACAGGTCTACGTTCTTGTATGGATCTAGAAATATTATCTTTATTAACACCTTTAAAATCTGCAGCTCCACCAGCTCCAGGTTTGGCGTTCAATGCCCAAGATTCAGGCTCATCTTGCTCAATACTAACTCTTTTAGCTAGGTTTTTATTATCAGGTTTAGCGGCTTGAGCTGCCAGTTTAGATAGATCAGGCATCTTTATCCTCCGGTTTGGGGTATTTAGTCTTTACTTCTTCTATATGTCGTATCCAATTATCTGTTAATCTTCGCCTATCCCAATAAATCATGTCTAGTTGCTCCGCAATAGGAATGTAAGATGCTTCTCTATCTCTTACATATTGTAGCTTATCCCAAGCACGTTGCCCTTCCTCGTGACCTTCCCACTTTTCAGCTTTGGCGCTCCAACTATCAAATCTTTTAGGCTTATGTTTAGTATATTTTTTGGAAATGTGTCCTAACTTTTTCCAAATAGATTCTTCTTTAGTTTCTTTATTATAAACTGTTGTCCCTCTTTCATCTCTAATTTGCACCCATTCATTATCAATAAAGCAAATAGCCACAACAGCTTCTTTTTTAAACGGAACATGTTTAAAAGTAGCATTAGATGGGCATAGAGGTTTTCCCTCAAGAGGGTCTAGCAGGGCTTCTACCTCTTCTACAAATTCTTTTGTTGTTCTATCATATTTATAAACTTTCACTTTTTCTCCTTAGTATTTTATATAATATCTAACATAATAATTGCTAGGTCTAGTGTCGCCGTCACCAGTATTACTTGTTTGAGGATAAGAACCTTCCCAACCTCCTGCAGGATTGTAACCCACAAACCCACTACCTTGCTGACTGTGATAAGTATGAGAGTGAGATCTAAGACCATCCGCTTGAAAAGAACCCACATTATCTTTGTCATTTCCTCCATTAGCAGAAATTCTACTATCCCAATCAGGGTCCATAGAAAGTTGTCCATCTGCTTGACCTCTCACAAAAGCACCACGTAAATCTGGAATATTGAAAGTAGTAGAACCATCCCCAATACCGTAGTTTGTTCCTATGGCATTAAATAGAGCTACATATGTGCTTCTAGAAACGGCACAACCATCACAGTACAAAAACCCTCCAGGTGTTATAGTACTACCGTCAGAAACTATCAAACCTTTTGGCATTGGTTCGAAGTCTCTATCACCTTTAATTGTTACATTGAATGTTCCTATTCCAGATGAGGAGGTGTCAGTCCACTTAACCTTCAACCACCTATAACCAACGGCAGTAGCGGCTACAGCTTCTCCTGTGGCAGTAACAGTTTTAGTCCCTACTAATGCCCAGTTTGTAATAGTTGGAGAGCCATACCCTGGCTGTGCGCCAAAGTCATTAGAACCATAAACTTCTAGAGTTCCATTAGGAGATCCAGTACTAGATATCTGAGCAGTAATATAAATCATTTGTTGAAAGAATATAGGGTCAGAATTTAAGGTAGTAGTTAAATCCCCACTCGTAATGGCTGCAAATGATTTGGTATTGAATGTAGTTGGCACACAATCCTCCTACTAATTGTCTATATATTATAAGTTTTTACTGTATTCCCATACTTCATCTATTAAAATATTTTTAACTTCTTGCTTTTCTTCTTCAGTATATAATGCAAAATGTTTTAAACACTCAAACCAAGAATCCCTACCTAAGTCCTTCAATTTAGTAGGATTTCCATTTTTAGCTGGATATCTTTTCAAGAATCTGTTCATAAAAACAGTTCCTAATCTCCTAACTCTTCCCCTTACGTCGTTTTCTTCTATATCATGAAAAGGATGGGTAACTAATATCCATTCTAATAAATTTGATAGGGTAAATCTCTTGTCGGTTTTCCAAATTTCAATATGATGCGCAAAATCATCTTGAGTATATAACTTATCTTCGTCTAAAACTTCAATACTTTCTCTCTTGAAATCACGACATTCCTTAGCATTTAAAACCGAACCTTTAAGAGGGGTATTCCAAACTCTATCTTTTGTCATACTTCTTTTACCCTTATCCGTTGTAATTCTCGTTTTTTTGAAATAAACTCTATGGTTTTTTTAGCTTTAGCTGGAATAGTGGGATAACCGTCGGGTTTAGGTATTATACCCTTCTCAATCTCATTCCACACAGCCTGCCCATAAGTGTCTAATATAAATCTAATTGCATATAATTCTTTATCATCATAAATAAGTTTTCTAACTTCTTCAGAGTGCATGTACCAAGGAAGTATTTCTCCTTTAGTTTTTGTCTCTTCTAAATATGTTTCTGAAGTAATTATTTCATTTCTAACTACTTCAAATTTAGATCCTTTTATTTGTTTAGTAAAATCAAGTACTTGATAAAAATCTAACTCCTCCTTTGTTTCAGGAGAGTTTATAGACATGCTTTTTTTAAACTTATCTAGGGTTGAAACTTCCCAAAATTCTAACTTATCTGACTCTACATTATGAGTAATAATTTTCATAACTTCTCCTAAATAGGAATAAATGTAATAGTTCCAGCGTTTCCTGTGGGACCACTAGCTCCTCCACCTCCAGCACCTCCAGTACCACCTTGCGCACCCCAAGAGGCAAAAGTATGAGCTTCACATTCAACCCAAATATGTCCTCCAGAACCTCCAGCACCGCCTCCACCGCCTCCTGCACCTCCAGCACCTCCAGTACCAGCACTTCCTCCATCAAAACCTGGACTACCGAATGCCCAAAGTCTACCAGTACCTCCAGTTATAGTTCCACAGAGATATAGAAATAAATAACCTCCATGACCCCCCTTCTCACCTCCACCGCCTCCTCCAGGATAGTAAGTACACTCATCCCAGGCTGGACTAGTAAATTTGTCATGAGTAGCTGGATGGTGAACAGATGTTAAATTTCCACCACCACCACCAGAACCTCCACCAGCACCGCCTGGTCCAGAAGTACCTCCAAAAGTACAATCTTGGGTAGGAGAAGCATTTCCTCCAGGAGACCCTGCTCCTTGAGTACTATCTCCTGCTCCTCCAGGAACAGCGTTTGCATTTCCAGGACCGTTAAGAACGCCGCCCCAGCCCATAGTTCCATTTGTATTACTTCCTTGCCCACCTCCTCCATAACCGTTTACAGTATTACTACCTCCATATAGACCACCACCAACTCCTCCAGCATTTTGAACTATAGACGCAGAGTAACTATAACCTGAAAGGGTAGTTCCTGATATGGAAGAACCATTATTTTCATACCCTGGATAGGGGGTAACAGCGCCATTACGAACAAACCAAATAGTCCCTTCTATATCACAAGAGGTTCTACATATTATCTGCACTAAGTCAATACCTGTTACATCTACAAACAAAAAAGCTCCAGGTCCTATAGAGAAGTTTTCAAACTGCCAAATATTACCTGCAGAAGCTTTAGTAATTGTAGATAGTCGAACATAACCTATGTGAGTTCCTCCTCCTCCAGAAAGAGTTATATTCACAGTTCCATCTACACCCGTAGCAAACGCAGGAGGGCATCCTCCTTTTCCTTTTACAGTAAAAAACCAATGCTTTTTCTTAGGCATGTTCGCTCCTTATGATAAATTCTCCACTCCTGAACAGAATGTGTAACCAGCCCCTACTGTTCCTGAGTTTATTCTAAACATAGTAAATATAGACCACGATGCAGTATCAACCGTAACTGGCATAGGGGAACTGGATAATGAGCTATTTCCTAGCATAGCTGGGAGGGTTAAAGATAAAGGAGTTGCTCCACTACTATTATTAACAGCTAGAACTATAACCTTATCAGTTTCATTAGAAAAAGTAACAGTAACTGCAGCAGTAACGCCTGCATCAACTTGCAGTTTATAAGTATCTCCTATTGCCCAGTCTAAATCAACAGAAGCAGCAGATGCTAAGGTGACTTGATTCAAAACAGTCCCATCAACAGAGTTTTGCTTAAACCAATTAGAACCATCAGACAATAAAGTTAAAGACCAGTAGTCTGCATTTATATACTGAGAGTTAAAACCATCTATTAACTCAGCTCCTCTAGCTTTTACTTGTATTGGATTTACAACCGCTTGACCTAAATAGTCTTTTATAACTACTACTGCATTTTTCTTAGCAGCAGGTAAGGTCACAACTACACTAGCAGAAGTATCTACTAAATATTGTACTCCATAATCAGCGGCAAAGGAAGAAAACTTTTTTTCAGAAACAGAAGGGATTTTCCACTCTTGAGTTCCTGAGCCAACCATGGTCCATCCAGAATCTCCTAAGATTTTATCCTTGCCCTCCAGTTTTACCGCATCATTAGTTAAAGTAACTGCAGGATCTTCCTTTATTACAGATTTTTCTATATTAGAGTTTTCTCCAGATCCAAATCTAGAAGCTCCTCCTATCCTTCCTGTAACTTTTTGGTCTTGCCAGTTTGTCATTAAGATCTCCCCAAATCTCTACGGTTGCTAATTTTTTCTAAATCTGTAGCTTGGGACTCTGAAAAATCCATCTGTTTAGCTGCAGAAGCACTAACAGCTCCTCCAGATTTAGCAACTTGAGCTTCTTTATAAAACATTTGATGTTCAGCGATGTTTTCTGGAACTAGAGCATTATCCGTTGGGATGTCCATTAATATATTTAATTGCAATCTCTGTTTATATTCCAACTTATCTTCTCTACCCAGTTTGGACATTTCATCATAAGCTGTGGAGTATATTTCTTCATAAAAATTAGGATAAACAAACTTTACAGCCTCTACACTTTCCCTGGAAAGAGTTCCTCTTTTAAAATCTTCTAAAATACTTAAAGGATCTTCTACAGCTCTTAAATACTTTTTAAATTTATAAATTTCTTGATGAGATAAGTCATGGTGCTTTTTAAAAAAAGGATTTACATCAACAGTAAATAACAAACCTGGCAATTTAGAGTCTAAAAAACCTAATGATTTTATCAGAACAGATTGACTACTCTTAAAAGTCTCGGGAGCAGAAGCTTGAAAATTTATATTTGTAGCTAAAGATTTTAAGTATTTTGGATTCTTTTTTACCTCATCTATAACTCTACTTATGTTTCTAATGGCATCATTATCTGTTTTAGGCTTTTTATAAACAATACTATCTTTGAAAGAGTTATCATCTTTAATTTCTATAGGTTGTGCTAAAGGACTGGCTGTTAGTAATCCGATTGGCATAGACACTACACCTTCCGAAATAGTTTTTCTTTTAAAATAATCAGACAAATCTTTCTGAACTTTTTTCTTAACTTTTACATTAGCCTTTTCTATAGAACTTAAAATTGCAATCTTATTTTTTAAATCTGATTTAGCAAAAGCTTTTAAGGCTAGGGCAGCTCCTGCAGGTGCAAGCATATCAAAAAAACCACCAGCAATTGCTCCAAAAAATAAATCTCTATCAAATAAAAACTTCTCTTGATCTATCTTTTTTCCAAAGTTAGAAATAAAACCACTAGCAGTTCTATAGTCTAAAAGGTTCTGTCTTAATTCTTTTCCCAGAGAAGGAGCCACTTTATGAGATACTTTATACAGCTCATCTTTAAATGCTTCTCCTAAAGTTCTGTTTATCTCAGCAGTTAAGGGTACTTTTTCTCCAGTGAATTTCCAATCGGACCTTTTAAAAAAATCTACCTTTTGTCTTTGAAGTTCAACAGCATTCAATGGTTTGTTGTTGAGTAAATCATCCATATATTTTTCTTGAAGATTATCAATCTTTCTTAACTCCGCTACTGCATCATCTGTTTTTTTAGGAAGTCCTTCGTCATCTAGCAAGTTTCTTTTCTTTTTTAAATCATCTAATTTTCCAATTATAGACTTAGCCATTTGAGATTTTGTAGGAAACATATAGACATTATTTCCATACTTCTGCTGTATTTCGTGGATATTATTACCTATATTTTCACCAGTTTCGTCTATGTACTTTAACATAGTTTTATGCAATGTCTTATTAGATGTTAAAGCTCCTAGACCAGTTTTTCTCATTATCTTCTGTAAAATAGGTGGGAGATTATTAGCTACCTCTGGAGTTTTTTCTATCATATCTACTATTTTAGTATGATTAAACCCTCCAAGTTTGTAGGCATTGTAAGTAGGGTTAAACATATCCGACTTAAAATCTTTTATTTTTTTAACAACAAAACCAGTGACCTTACTGCCTTTTATTTTAGGTATAACCATTTCGGCACTCTTGCCTAAAGCCGTCATACTAGATCCCAACCCACCTCCGATTAAGCCTCCCCATAAGGCTCCTTGACCTCCATAAGCCATAAGATTTTCTGCGTTAAGATCAGCCCTTCCAAGGGCATTTTCCTCAATTAACTCTCCTACTCCGAAGAAAGTTCCCTCAACAGCAGAGCCACTCCCTTTTGCTATACCTTTTTTTAAAACATCTTTGGCAAAGGTTTCCTTTCCTTTAGTTACGAATAGCTTGTTTAATCCTTTTGTAGTTAGATTCTCAACACCCTTACCTACTTTAGCGGCTCCCTTAAGACCTAAACCTGCTTTAGCTATCCCTCTTCCTAAGAGACTTGTCCCTCCTGAGAATAGTAAGGGTCCTGCTATACCAGTAATCTCTCCAATAGTAGCACTACCTTCATTACGCTCTCTACGTTCACGCAATGCTTCTTGATATTCAGGTCCTAAAGCAGATATTGCTTGATCGGAAAGTCCAAAAGTAGCTGAAGAAACAGCAGACTCCACGGCTGCTCTCACACCAGAATCCCCATATTTTTCTTCTAATACTATTTCCTCACTTATAGAAGATATTTCCTCACCACTAAGAGGACCTTCAGGAGCATGTTCATCTACCGTAGGATCAAAAACTGATTCGGTGTCAATTTCTTCTTCAAAAATATCTTTTGCCACGATAACCTCTATAGGGGTAAATTCTCATTCTCGACCCAGTATCTTCCTGTTTTGTGCTTATTTTCTAATTTAATAAGAGCGTTTATAGTTTTGGCTCTATTTTCATCAGTAGGTTTCCACCCTTGGGATCTTAGGTATTGTTTTATAACTAAATCATTTTGACTTTCTGGAACATTTATACCGCCTCTAATCAACTGCTGCCTAATACCGTAATTTATTTTCCTTTGCAACGTTTGTAACATTTCTATCTGACTCGAATCCATAGTGAAAAATTTAGTAGGATCTCCTATAATCTTTTCGGCTAAAGCTCGTTCAGTATCAGTCATAACACCCGGACCAAAAATTTCTAGTCTTAAAGCTCCTTTTAAACTTTCTCTTAAAACTTTAACTTTTGTTAAGTCCTTATCAAACCCATGCATAAATCCAGGAACTGCTGTTCCAAAACTAATTTTCTTTGTTAGATCTATTAACTCTGCAATACTACTCATAGCTTTCTCACCTTCAACCACACTTACCATAGCCTTTTTCTTTGCATCATGATCATTAAAAATATACCACTTTCCATCTTTTGTACTTTTTACGGCTCTTTTGCGTATGTTTTCTTTAGGATACCTGCTATTTACTATTGCCAACTCTTCATCATTTAAACCATTTTTCATTTTTAACGCATCACTAGCAGCTAATTTTTCTTTATTATACTTAACAGTTACTTTCATTCTTTCATTTTTTATCTTTTCCTCGATAAGTCGTAGATTTGCCTGTGCAGTTTTATCTTTGGTCATAAACTCATAATGCTTTACAAGCATTTCTACACGTTTTAAGGCGGCTGCCTTTTTCTTAATCTGATCATCTCTATCTAATTTTTGTAAAGCTATATCTCTATCAATTTCTTTATTAATCGCCTCATCCCACTTATTATTTCCTCCATATCTTCCAGAAATATAAGCACCTGCTGCAGATCCAATTATGGCAACAATTGTAGACACAGTACCTTTACCTTTCCAAAATCTATCGGGATCTATCTTAACTAACTCTTCTTGCTCATCATTGAAGGCTTTAATTTGAGATTTTATAAGATCCTTTTGCATATCCATATAAGCTAGATCTTTCTTCTGCTCATCTCTTTCTCTTTCTAAATCTAACTCAGCTTGAGTTTTTTTAGGACTAATCTCCGTATCTTTAGGACTTTTTTTAGGATCTTCCCAGGAAGTTGACGCTCCTTTATCTTTAAATTTACCACCAACCTTTTTATCTGTAGGCGCCCAATCCTGATCAACTCCATCAGAAACTACTACATTACTTCTATCTGGTTCTTTTGCATCTTTCCGTTCACTCCACTCCCCAGGTTCTTCTCCAGGATAAGTAGTTTGACCCCTACTTTGAAAGTTAACATCCCAATCATCTGCATCTCCTCCAGTAGTTGGTCTATCATATGCCTTCCCAAAATTCACAGGATCTTCTTCTTTACCTTTCTCAGAAACAAGCGCCCACATACTCTTATTATCTTCAGGACTCAGTGTGTCTCTATTAGCCTCTATCCAATTTGAAACTTCTTTGGCAGACATTTCATCAAACAAGCCAGAATCACTCATTTGCCCTCCCCCAGTTCCTGGGTCTAAACTCGGTCCACCTTCAAAGTACTTCTTAACAGGACCACCGTGATGAAAGGGTTTATCAAGTAATTCATCTATTGTTAAATCTTTTTTCTCTTTCTTCTTAAACTTATAAGATATTCCATGCTTTCTTAGTTGAGCTTCCAACCGCTGTCTTTCACGCAACAGTTCGTTTTTAGATTTTTTTTCAGGTTCTTCTCCTTCAACAGGACCACCACCACCAAGTTCGACTGGAGGTTTTTCTTCTATTAATGAAAAATAATCTTGAGGAGATATTTCAACCTTACCTTTCCCAGGAACCACAACCCAACTTCTTAGGTCTAAATGCGCCCCTTTAGAAGCTCCTGTGTTACCTACAGTTCCTATATGCTGCCCAGAAGAAATGGAATCCCCTTCTTCAATATTAAAATCTTTAGCATGAGAGTATTGTTGAAAGAGAGGGTATTTTTTTCCTTTGTAAGTAATAAACTTATCTGTTTGAACTATAATTCTATTGCCATACCCAGACCTGCTTTCTATCTTATCATAAACAGTTCCTCCTAAAAAAGATTTCATTACGTTATCTTTATTTATCAGATCTAAACCTAAGTTAACCTTTCCCCCAGGATGTTTAACTATTTCCCCATTTTTTAAATAATTAAAAGGCTTTTTCTTACTATGAGGTCCTTTTGCATTAAAGGTTTCTGTGATTGTCCACTGTCCGAATTTAGGAATATCTATAGCAATACGATCCTTAGCTCCAGCTATTTTTTTCTCATCAGAATAAGATTTACCGTCTGTAACGTACTTCTGAACAACACTATCGGATTCAGACTCTTCTTCTGACTTTGCATAAGGATCTCCATAATTCCCTTCATAATATTCACCCTCCCAATTGGTCATAGCACCCGGAGCAGCATCTTCAACATCTACACCTACATCTTCCTCAACCTTTACATCTTCCTCAACCTTTACATCTTCCTCAATTGGAGGTTGACCCATGTAGCCCGGTTTGTTCTTATCAGCATAGGTATATCCATACTCATCTTCTTCTTCAGACCAATCAGGTTCGGACTTGGTTTCAGTTTCTAGAAAAGCTTCAGCCCCTGCAGAACCAACAGAACTACTTTCTTCACCCACACTTATCTCATCTTCTGGATGCAGCGGATACCAGTCTTTACCTTTAATAGTTCTTTTAGATCTA
>Ga0255048_10001094_pt1 | contig 19687 bp, 22 predicted proteins | sample JV7_2_2_MG_FD_183619 | JGI IMG/M metagenome (GOLD analysis project Ga0255048, IMG submission 183619) | Seawater microbial communities from Jervis Inlet, British Columbia, Canada - JV7_2_2 | ecosystem: Environmental > Aquatic > Marine > Inlet | place: Canada: British Columbia | collected 2016-10-06
CTCCGCCCTCTCCGCCCTCTCCGCCCTCTCCGCCCTCTCCGCCCTCTCCGCCCTCTCCGCCCTCTCCGCCACTATCCATCCGCTCAACTGATAGTCAAGGACCGACCCTTTTAATCCTTATCGTTCCGCTAAGGCAATGGACCCTCTCGACCGAGGGGGCGGGGGGCCGGAAAGGGCGGTCCTTCGCTATGAGACACAAAAGCAACACACCCCCACAGCGCCACTTAGCGCACAATGCGAGATGAGCGCACAATGCGAGATGAGCGCACAATGCGAGATGAGCGCACAATGCGAGATGAGCGCACAATGCGAGATGAGCGCACAATGCGAGATGAGCGGCCCTTTCTAATTTTTGCCTGAATGACTGACAGAACTGTACGTTCTCCCCGTACACCCCCCAAACGATACGCACGAACCGCGTACATTTGTACAAAAGCCCTTACGGCATTAGAGTATCGGCGCCGCTTCGACCTTCCGATCGATTTCCGGCAGACCGGTCGTTCTGCTGCGGCGTAATTCGACCATTTTCTCTCCCCACTGGCAAAATGAAAGTTTGTGCCCTACGTTAATGCGAAGGAGTATTATATGCCCAATGACCCTGATCACACGGATGCGAACAGTATGGATGATAGCCAGAAGCTGACGGCGCTGATTAACAACCAGCGCACAAATTACGCAGCGAATCACAAGGTGATGACTGAATTAACCAGCACTGTCAATGGCTTGGAGGTGGCGCTGCGTGGCAGCGTAACGCCGCGGGCGAAAGGGTTGATACAGAATGTCGAGGAGCTACAGGTGGAAGTGGAGGATTTGAAGGAAAAGCACGCCGCCCACGAAGAAACCTGCCACCCTCCTACCCAGAACAATGTTGTGGCAGAGGTGCCGGCGCCGACAGTGGTTGCGGCGATACCTCCAGAAGAACAGACGAGACTGCCCCGGTGGCTTGAGCGCATACTGATTGTAGTAGGCGCGGGAGCTGTGGGGGTCGGCGGGTCTAACGCAGGTGGACTGGCCGAAGTATTGAAGAACCTGCTTGGTGGATAATTCCAGATGATCTGGTAGCCAGGGCACATAGGCGCCTGGTTGCGCGGTCACACAAATTACGGAGACTCATATTATGGGTAGAGGCACAGGACTGTTGGTACTAAACCAGCAAGCGGTGAACGGCAATTCGGCATCATTCAAGTTTAAGGAAGGCCCGCGCTACGGTACGGGCGGCGGTATTGCGACAATGGTCGCCTATGACACCTGGGACACCGCGACCGTTAAGCTCCAGTTGAGCCCAGACGCCGGGACGACCTGGATTGACGCGGACACCACGAACTTGTCCTTCACGGCTAACGGGGCTGGCAACTTCCATGCTGCCGGCGGTAGCGATCTTCTTTACAGAGTTAATGTCAGCAGTGCTGGCGCAGGGACCCTCATAGATTGTAAGATCTATGGCGGCGCGGAGCTAGCATAATGCCTGGCATTGGCGCACCAATAGGCCTGGCCCAGGGGGGCGTGGGCGGCGGAGGCGGCGACCTGCTTGCCGCGAACAATCTGAGTGATGTATCCAATGCGGCGACTTCGCTATCGAACCTTGGCGGCTTGGGCGGTGTATCAGACGATACGACGCCCACCCTTGGTGGCGCACTCGCTGGTGGGGGCTATGACGTCACGGCAATCGGCGTACTCACGCTCACAGAGCAAGCGGCAGCAGAGGCGAATGTAGCTGGCCAGGGGCAGCTCTGGGTAAAGACTGCTTCACCTAATCAGCTATGGTTTACGGCAGACGATGGCACGGCAGTGCAGTTGGGTACTGGTGGCGGTGGTGACACCTATGGCTACCGCGATCTGGGCTACAAGGACTTCTTCATCGACCCAGGGGCTACAGTGCTTCCTGACTTGGCGCTAACAGTGACCAACGGTGTGGGCGTCTCTTCGCACTACTTCGATCCAGCGGGTGGGGAGTTCGTTTACTTCACCATGGTACTGCCAGAGGATTATGTACCTGGCTCCGATCTCAAGGCCAAGTTCTTCTGGGACGCGGCTACGGGGGCGAGTGGCAATGCGCAGTGGGGTATTCAGCTACGGTCCTTTCGCAATGATGACCCCTTGGATACAGCGTGGGGCACACAGGCAACCGCTGCTGCTGATACGCTGTTGGCCGTAGGTGATGTGCATAAGACTGCTGCAAGCGGAGCGGCTACTGTTGCGGGGACTTCGGTCGCTGCGGGTGACTTGATCCAAGGGCGCATTGAGCTTTTGGCAGCATCTACGATTACTGTCAAGGGTATCTTGATGGCCGCACAGTTGCAGTACACACAAACAGGGACACCTTCAGCATGGTAAAAAACATACTACTAGGAACTCTGCTCCTTCTCGGGTCTGTCTGTTCGTCGTTCGCAGCGGACCCTGCTGACTATGCGTACAAGGGGGCACGGAAGGCCAGCGTGTTTGATGGCACATCGGATTATCTAAACATATCCGATAATGCGAGTATCAGTTTCGCTGATGAGGACTTTTCTATCATCACCTGGGTGAGGGCGAGCGCGATACTCTCTAACGATAGAATCCTTGAGAAACTTGGGGCTACCGATGGGTACGAGATCCGATGGACGAGCACCACTGGATTTAGGTTTGGCGTAGGCGAATCGGCGGGGGTAGTATATGCGACAGACGGGGAGTTCCCCTTGGCAGCAGATGTTGATAATGCCTGGGTGATGATCTACGGGTACCATGACCAGGGTACTGAAGTGGGGCTAAGTACCAACGCAGGGACAGCAGGCACTACCGCCCACACTTTGGGTGTTGATGATAACGGTGACGGGCTTGTCTTTGCGGCAGACTCTACGACACCCATGCTGGACGGAGCCATAGGTCCCACCTACATCTACCGCCGCTTACTCTCAGCCAACGAAGTCACAGAGCACTACAACGAAGGCAAAGGGCTCAGACACCGAGACCTCTCAGGGAAACTCACACGAAGTCTAGAAGCCGCCTGGAACCTAGACGAGATCGGCCTAGTGACACACGCTGACTCTGCGGGGAGTAACGACCTGACGGCTAATGGTGCCATGACGGATACTACGAGTGGCCCAGGGATCATGCACGGTGCCGACTTCGAGGTAGGCAGCAGCCAGTACTTCTCTACCGCGGATACAGCTAGTCTGTCCTTTGGCGACGAGGGGCTAACTATCTGCCTGTGGGTCATGTGGGAGACCAACGTTGTTGGTGAGATATTCAGCAAATGGGAAACCTCAGGCAATCACAGGGAGTATAACCTCCTTAATAACGCAGAGTTGGTCTGGCAGGTCTCGTCTAATGGGGCAGACAACAACAATAACTCCTACACCTTTACCCCCACGCTGTTCCAGTGGTACTTCATTGTGTTACAACACGACCCCACAGGGAACCTGCTCAGTATATCCGTTGATAACGGTGCGATGGATGATCTCGCTTACTCAACAGGAATCAACTCGGATAACAGCCCTCTCCACATTGGGGCTCTAGGGCGTGCAGCTGTCACGGAGTATCACGATGGCGGGATTGCCCGAGTGGGTGTCTGGCGGGAGGTCCTTAGCGCGGCTGAGATTACAGAGGTCTACAACTATGGAGCGGGCTTGGCATATGCGGATCTATCGGCGAACCTAAAGACGAACCTTGAGGCGTACTGGGATTTCGATGGGCCGGACGTAGAGGATGCCCACGGTAGCAACGACCTGACGAACAACAACGGGGTCGCGATGACGGGGTTCGATCCGGACCCGCACAGGCACGACCCCCAGTCCACCCTGCTGCTGAACTTTACGGGCGCAGATGCAGCAACCAGCACCTTCGATGAGGGGCGGGCGGACGATGTGAATAGCGTTGTGACTTTTGAGACCAGTGCGGAGCTAGATACTGACCTCGCGGGGCCTCATGGTGACAGCGATGGCATCCTCAAGCTCACAGCAGACCGACTCTCCCGCGTTACTGTGCCCGATAACATCGACTTGGCGACGAATGATTTCACCTGGAGCGCATGGATTAGACTCACAAATGTCTCGACCGCAGATAGCCAGTATATCATCCAGCAGTACGATGACTCAGATAACTGGACAGCCCTCTATATCCAGGCTTCTACCCCGCGCATTTTCTTCCAGAACAAGCACCTGACGGCACTAGAAGTAAACATGAGTGCCCGTGACGCATGGGTGGCAGACACATGGTATCACGTTGCAGTAACGAGGACGGGCGCAGATTTTCAGATCTGGCGAGATGGTGTGGCTTTGACTATGTTCGGCACCTATACGGGGGAGACATTCTCAATAGGCAACTATACCAGTGCGCTGAATATCGGTGGTGCACAATCTGGCACCGGTTTTGTACGCTACATAGACGGAGTCCTTATTAACCCCACGACAGCCCTGCCGAATGGCGGCTATGACGCATCAACGAAACCAAAAAGGTAGACTAATGAAATACTTACTGACACTCCTAATCCTCGCATTCTCAGTCCACGCCCAGCGCAAAACAGACAGCCCAGCCGAGGAGACTCTACGCGCCCACATGCAGTCACTGCTAGAGGCCGAGGTCGCAGAGATCGCTGCGGGTCCGGCCGACTCGGGCGAGGTAGGTGAGGACGGCGAGAAGATCATGGTTCCTGGTCGCAAGAACTTCTCCGGCATCCGGCCTACTTGGTGGGGCTCTGAGGACGAGAAGCTGACAGCCAAAGGGCTTAAGAATAAGCTCGGCAATCATGGTCTAGTCGTCATCCCCTACAATGGGCCTAGAGGTATCGGCGGGATCGCTTTTTACTACCGCGTGAAGGCCGGAGTGGTCCAGAGCAAGCAAGTGCATTTTGGTCCCGAGGTCGAACGCGCTAAGCCCGACAAGTGGAGCGATGTGCTAGACGACGAGGGCAACACCTATGCGAGCCTTGAGGCGTTTAGGCCCACGCCCGTTGAGCCCGTGGTTGAGCCCGTAGTAGAGCCCGACCTGCCGCCGAACGTAACGATTACACCGACTGAATGAATTATGGGACGATACATATACCCGACGCCGCCAGAAGGAATTGGGCAACGGGGCTGCTCGTTGCTACCCTGGTCGGAGCCAAGGCGCCAGAATACCTCTTGGAGTACGACCCCGAACACGACTACTGTGGTCCGGAAGGCGCTTTGGCTGGTCTCGTACCCAATGAAATCTCTGGCGTATGTATCAACTTTGCTGCCTTTTGGCACGATCGACTGTATTGGGCCGGCGGCACAGAGCAAGACCGAAGAGCCGCGGACTGGTTGTTCTTCAAGATTATCCTGGTTATCTTGTTCAAATCGAAGCTATGCAAGCCCGGAGGCTCATTCGTTTGGGCCGCATGCAAAGCAGTATTTTACTACGGAGCCGTCCACTTTGCGGGCGGCAAGTTCTTTAAGGAAATAACAGAGGAAGAGAAATGAAAACAATCGGACTACTCATCATCGCAGGATTACTCGCAGGTTGCTCAACGCTGACAGATCGAGCGCAGAACGGACTCGCCGCGTCAGACATGCAGGACCGGCAGAACTTTGTGCCGACCAAACGAGAGCAAGCGGTATTCCTGGCCATGTCCGCCGCCATGCAGCAGATCGTCCCCTCCAAGGTCGAAGACATCCCAAAGGATGGGCTGGCCCAGACGATCTCCCGCGACACTGTTCTCGTCATCAATGACGAGGTGCAGGTCGACAAGGAGGGTAACCCGATCCGTATTAAGGACACCGGCACGTTTAAGTGGGCCATGAATAACGACCTGGCCGGGATGAACAACGCCGAGATGCGATGGCTGTATACTTCCCCCCTGGCCGATGGTGAGTCCAAGAACATGACCCAACCCTTTAACGGCTTCTACTTGAAGATCGGCGACCTGGGCGAAAGCACGACCAACGCCGAGGCTATTAAGGCTCTACAGGCCGGACTCGCTGCGAACAAGACGGCAGCCGGTGACGCCACGGCCAAAGTCCTCGCCGCGGAGTGGGTAGGTAAAACCGCGCTTATCGGCAAGTGGGTGGAGGTCATTACCGCCACGGGCGATAAGGTGATTGGCATCCTACAGAACCTCGACCCGCTGAGCCAGCTACTGTCTGAAGTTCGCATCGCCGGCCAGAGCTACCTCAACGTCAAAATGACGGACATTACGCCTAGACCCGATATGGAGTAACCATGGAAGCCTTAACCTTGACTGACACCGATAAGCGTGACCTTACGTGGATCGGCATATCTGAGGCCAAGCTACAGCTCTTCCTGGCCGCATATAACGGCGATGTCAAACATACCGCGAAGCTGACAAAGATTTCGCAGACAGCCATAAAGAAGCTCTTGGCTACCGTGTTCGGCATGCGCCTACTCAAGCAGCGCAACGACCTCATTGCTGATGTGCTGATCGCCGATCGTCAGGAGCGCGAGATCTATCTTACGCAAAATATGCGCGATGAGTGCTTGCAGGATAAGGACCGCATCAGGTCCTGTGAGGTCTTAGGCAAAATGGCTGGCGACTTCATTGAGCGCAAAGAGATCGACACCAAGCATACCTTCATCATTCAATCGGGTATCGGGCGCACCCCTGGCCAGCAGGCACTTGAGGACGCGGTAGAGGAGGTCATTGATGTCAGCAGCGATACCTGATGACCTGACTATCAACACGGGTTATCTGCCCCACCGCTACCAGGCTTTGGTACATGAGTCCCTGGCCAGGTTCTCGGTGCTGGTGTGTCATCGCCGTTGGGGTAAGACCGTCTGTGCGGTGAACGCCCTGGTCGATGCTGCGTTGAAAAGCACGCTGTCCATGCCGCGCTTCGCCTATGTTGCGCCACTGCGCATCCAGGCCAAAGGTATCGCCTGGGATTACTTTAAGCTGTACTGCGGGCATCTACCTGGCGTCAAGATCAACGAGTCGGAACTCAAGATCTCCTTCGAGCATAACGGCGCTACGATTCGCTTATACGGCGCGGACAACCCTGACGCCATGCGTGGTTTCTATTTTGACGGGGTCGTCATGGACGAAGTCGCGGACATGAAGCCCGACACCTGGGACGCCGTTGTGCGCCCCTGCCTTACTGACCGTAAGGGGTGGTGCCTGTTTATCGGTACGCCGAAAGGCATGAACAAATTTTATCAGCTCTACATGGACGCGCTACAAAAACCTGGGTGGTTTGCCCGCGTATTTTCGGTCACGGATACCCTGGCCGGACTGTGCGAGGATGAGCGACACCCATGGTCGGATGCCTTCGAGATCGAGGAGAGTCGGGCGGACATGTCAGATGCGAAGTTCCGGCAGGAGTGGTACTGCGACTTTACGGCATCCCTGGACAATGTGATGATCCCGCTTGACCTGGTCGAGCCGGCGCGAGGCAAGCACCTGCAGATCGACCAATATATGGGGGCGCCAAAGATCCTTGGCGTCGATGTTGCGCGCTTCGGTGACGATCGCTCATGCATTTTGTTCCGCCAGGGGCTGGCCGTACTTGACATGCAAATTTACAAAAAACTTGACAATATGGAGCTTACCGGACGTATAGTAACTGCGATACGAGAACATGAACCAGACGCAGTATTTATCGATGGTGGACGGGGAGAAGGGGTTATAGATCGCCTTCGCGAACTTGGATTCGCCCCCATAGAGGTTAAGTTCGGGGGATCACCCCTGCAGGCGCATAGGTACATAAACAAGCGTGCAGAGATGTGGGACTCAGCGAAAGAGTGGTTTGAGCTGGGTGGCGCGATACCTGACGACCAACAGATGGTCGCCTCGCTGGTCGCCCCCGAGTACTTCTACGACTCTTTAGGACGGATAGGTATGGAGAAGAAAGAAGACATGAAGAAGCGGATCGGCTTTAGTCCCGACCCCGCGGACGCACTATGCCTGACCTTCGCGTTTCCGGTACAGTCAAAGCTTGGGGGCCTTCGCAGTTTACAGACTGGCAAGCCCCACATGGCCAACAATGAGTATGATGTTTTAGCCTATTAAGGAGGCCCACATGTCAGCAGTAGATAACATTTTTGGGGGAGTGGACGCCTGGGGCCGACCCAACCGCGATGATTCCACCCCCGTGGCAGAAGCCCCCCACGTACCGCCGCCGCCAAACCAGAACGCCGCCAAGCAGTTACGCGATAGTCGCGAACGCATACGCAAGCAGTCCGCCCTGGTCGCAGGTTTCCAGGGAACGAATCGCACCGGAGGACTCGGGTTGCTCGGCCAGGCGGAGACGACAACCAAATCACTACTGGGGTCTTAACATGGGTTTCCTCGAACAGAAGAAGGCGCTGGACGCCCGTATGGCCGAGTTGGTGGACGATCGGCAGGACTGGGATTCTCACTGGCAGGACCTGGTCGACCACATGATGCCCCGCCACGGGCGCAACCTGAATCAGAGCAGTTCGTCCACTGAGCGGAATAGCGGCTCCAAGAAGTCTGACTTCATCATTGACGGTAACCCTGAGTATAATGTTGGGATCTTGGCCGCAGGCCTACAGGCGGGCCTTACCTCGCCGGCACGGCCATGGTTCCAGCTTAAAGTGCAGGACCCCGCTTTGAATAAGAACCTGGCCGTACGAGCCTGGCTGGAGGAGATCGAAGAGCGGATGCGCTTGGTGTTCGGACGGTCAAATCTTTATAGCGTGCTGCACCATGTCTATGCGGAGCTGGGCACTTTCGGCACCGCGGCGATGTCACAACTGGCCGATTTCAATACAGTTACCCGATTTCAGCCGTACACAATCGGAGAGTACTATCTTGCTACGAGCGCCACCATGCAGGTCGATACGTTCTATCGATCGTTCTGGATGACGGCTCGGCAGATCGTTCAGCAATACGAGGGCAAGCGGGTTCCACAGTCCGTACACAACCTCGTAGACCGCAGCTCTACGGAGAAGGGTTTCCAGGTTCATCAGGTGATTGAGCCGAATGATGACCGCATGGATACCAAAGATCCGCAAGGGCGGCATTGGCGCAGCATCCACTGGATGGCGGAGAGTACGGCAGAGACCGACTTTCTGCAGACTGGATTTTTCCGCCAGTTCCCGGTTTTCGCCCCGCGGTGGGACGTACCGGGCACAGATGTCTACGGGTCGAGCCCAGGCATGAATGTCCTGGCTGATGTCAAAATGCTGCAGAAAATGCAGAAGAAGACGCTCATCGCCCTGGACAAGGTCATTGACCCGCCGCTGCGGGCACCGGGCAGCCTGAAGAACGAGATCATCAACACGATGCCCGGTGGCGTCACCTTCGACAATTCGGCGGCCACGCCGCAGGGCTTTGCCCCGCTGTATGAGATCCGTCCAGACTTTGGCTCTATGGAGAATAAGATCCAGGGCGTTCGTGCCGACATTGGCAAGCGGATGTTCAACGACCTATTCCTCATGTTGGCCAACATGGCGCCTAAGACGATGACCGCGACAGAGGTCGCTATTCGTAATGAGGAGAAGATGCTGATGCTTGGGCCAGTGCTGGAGCGCCTGGAGGGCGAGCTGCTGGACCCGCTGATTGAGCGGACATTCGATCTTATGGTCGATGTTGGGCTCATTCCTGAGGCGCCACAAGAGCTGCAAGGCCAGGAGCTTAAGGTTGAGTATATCTCGATTTTGGCCCAGGCACAGAAGCTTGTTGCGGTCGCCGGCATAGAAAATACCGTAAGATTTGGTGGTAGCCTGGCCGCGATAAAACCTGAAGTCGTTGACGTTTTTGACTTTGACGAGATGGTCTACATGTACGGAGACATCCAGGGTGCACCAGCAACACTATTTAATGACAAGAAAGAGGTGGAAGCTATCCGCGCTCAGCGGGCCAAGCAGGAGCAGGAAGCTGCTGCAATGGAACAGGCTACACAACTTGCCCAGGGGGCTCGGACGTTATCGGAAGCCGAGCTTAACGGGACCAGTGTACTCGACCAGATACTATAAATAACGCGAAGGAGATCGCACATTTATGCCAGTGACAACACAGCAGGAAAAGTTAGATGCCGAACTTAAACGCATGCGTGACCGGGAGCGAGAACTCTCAGATATCAGGCACGTTATGCAGAGTGCCACTGGACGTAGGTTCATTTGGCGGGTATTGTCAGAAGCAAGGATATTTGAACCGTGCTTTACAGGTAACAGTCATACCTTCTACAACGAGGGCAGGCGGGAACACGGTCTGATTTTCTTCAAGGACGTAATGGAAAGTTGTCCTGAGGAGTTCAGACTGGCACAAAACGAAAATTTCAAATCGGAGAATGAGTAATGGACCCGACAGAAGGAACAGCAGCGCCAGCCGCCACTCAAACTAACACTAATAGTGGCGATCCCGCACCAGCACCTTCTACGCCTCCAGCGGCAGACCCAGCCCCCGCGGCTGATCCTGCACCGGCGGCGGAGCCAACGTCTCTACTTGGTGCAACCGACTCTGCCCCGGCAGCAGAAGGCGCACCCAGTGAAAGCGATACTCCTGTAGGCGCACCTGAAACATACGCCTTCACCAATGAGAAAGGTGAAGCACTGACCGGATCGCTTGTCGATACGTTCGGACCGTTGTTTAAGGACGCGAATCTCACCCAGGAAGACGCAAGTAAACTGGTTGCCGCACATGAAGAGTACGCCAATAAGCAACTGGCAGCCGCTAAAGCTGACTCAGACGCTCAATTGGCGGAGTGGACGAAGGACATTACTTCAGACCCGAACCACAAAGAGATGCTCGGCCAGGCCAAAACAGTTGTCGATAAGTACGCTGATGATGGGTTGAAAGAGATGCTTGCAAGTCACTGGATGGGGAGCTACCCACCTCTGCTGCGGATGTTGGCGAAAGCCGGTGTCGCACTGGGTGAGGACTCAATTGTCCGTGGCGGGCTACCTAATACGAAACCTGAACAGACTCATGCGGAGATCCTCTACGGGGGCACTTCCTAAGAGTTAGGAGAATATAAATGGCTACTATTGGTAACACCAATCCAACGCTGCAAGATCTGGCACGCCGTTTGGACGTGAACAACAAGATCGATACCATCATCGAGTTGCTCTCAGCAAAGAATGAGATCCTCGAAGATATGACCTGGCAGGAAGGCAACTTGCCGACCGGACATAAGACGACTGTCCGCACGGGTTTGCCCGCCGTCACCTGGCGCCTGCTCAACTATGGTGTCGCTGAAAGTAAGTCTCAGACCAAACAGGTCACGGACACCTGCGGTATGCTCGAAGGCTTCAGCAAGGTTGATAAAGACCTCGCCCAGCTCAACGGCAATACTGCTGAGTTCCGTCTGTCTGAGTCCAAGGCATACATCGAAGCGCTGAGCCAAGAAATGGCGACCACGCTGTTCTATGGCGCGTCCACTGATCCTGAAAAGTTCATCGGCTTGACGCCACGCTACGATGTTGCCAGCGCTTCGGATACGTCCAGCGGCTACAACATGCTTGACGGTGGTGCCGCAGGGGCAGATAATACGTCTGTTTGGCTCATCGTCTGGAGCCCGGAAAGTGCCTTCGGCATTATCCCGCAGGGTTCGCAGGCAGGCATCCAGCATGAGGACTTAGGTCTTCAGGTTGTGGATGACTCCGCAGGCAACCCCTACATGGCGTACCGCGACCACTTTCAGTGGAAAGCGGGTTTCACGCTGCGTGACTGGCGCCAGTGCGTTCGTATCTGTAACATCGATGTTTCCAACTTGACGAAAGATGCAAGTTCGGGCCTCGATCTGATTGACAACATGATCATCGCTTCTGAGCTTGTCGAGAATCTCGGCATGGGTCGCGCGGTCTTCTATGTCAGTCGCCGGGTACGCACCTTCCTGCGTCTGCAGATCAAGAATACTTCGAACGTCAATTTGACTTTCGACACGGTTGAGGGTAAGCGCGTTCTTGCCTTTGACGGTATTCCGGTCCGCCGCGTTGACGCGATCACGGAAGCTGAAGCCTTGGCCACTGGCACTTTCGCCGGCCACGAAGTATAACCTAAGGGATAAGGAGTAAAACACTATGATCCTTGATAAAGCATTGCAGTTGAGTGACGCCCAAGCGGTTACCGTTACGGCGCCATCTACGAACGTGATCGATATGGGCGTCCTTGGTGACGCGATCGACCGCGAACTCTACCTGGTCATCCGAGTCAATACGACCTGTACCGCTGCGGGAGCAGCAACAGTTGTGTTTGACTTGGAGACGGATTCGGCAGTTGGTTTTGGCGCGTCACCGTCAGACCTCTGGGCGATTACCGCTGTTGCAAAGGCTACGTTGGTAGCGGGCTACGAAGTTGCCCGTTTGCGCATCCCCGCAGGCGCGGATCGCTACATCCGTCTGAACTACACAGTTGCCACTGGCCCGTTGACGGCTGGGGCATTTGACGCCCACCTCGTTATGCAGGCACCTGCAAACGACCTGTAAGCCAATAGGACTGAGTGGGGCCGAAAGGCCCCACTTTTTCTATTCACAAAAGGAAAACTTGTATGGCTGAATTACGTAATTTTAAGGCATTGAAGAACTGCACGACCCGTGCCCACGGCTACCATGCCCGCGGCAGTGTGCAAGTGTGTACTGCTGAGTCTCTCGGCATGTCCATTAAGCATTTCGTAGACCAGGGCAAATTTGTACCCGCACCGCCAGATCCTACGATCACCACTTTACCAGGGAAGCCTGTCTCTCCAGAGCGAATCGCCAAAGCGAAAGCCGCCCAGGAGAAACGAGACGCCCAAAAGAAAGGCGATGATGACGCCTTCGCCGCAGCTAAAGCTTCGGTCACCAGCACTGAAAGCTCTGCGGACGCCGAGGACGATACTGAAAGTCTCAAGACCGATAAGATCGTCACCCCTACGGAGAAGCCCGCTCAGAAAAAGAAGGGCGGGCGGAAGCGCGGTCCACGTAAGCCTAAACCTGAGGCCCCAGTCGAGACACCTAAGCCTCCAGATGCCGCAGGAGCGGATGAGTTTGAGTGAGTAGCCAGGTAACAATCTGCAATCAGTCGCTACTGCGCATTGGCTCCGACACGATAAATGATATCGATGAGGAGAGCGCAGAGGCGGAAGCCTGCAAAATGTTCTACGATGACGTTCGCAAGAGCGTCCTGCGCGCCCACCCCTGGAACTTCGCGACCAAGACGGTTGACCTGGGCCAGGATGAGACCGCGCTAACTGGCTGGACTTACGCATACACTCTGCCGGCGGATTGCTTACGAGCGGTGAAGATCGTCCCCGTCACCACCTCTGTCGATCCGCTGCAGTTTGAGATCAGGCAACGCACGCTCGTCACCGAGCAGGACGTACCCCTGACCTTACTCTACGTATTCGATCAAACGGACGAGGGCGCCTTCGATCATCGATTTGTCGAAGCGTTCTCCTATCGCCTGGCAGCAGATCTGGCCATGGCCCTTACCGGGAACATGCATATGCAACAGCAACAGTACAGCCTGTACCAGACCGTGTTGGCGGATGCCCGAGGCGTAGACGCCGGTGAGCGGCGCAGCACGAACGATGACATCGGGATGGATTTTATAAACGCGAGGGCGTAATGGCCAGAATTATGCAACCGGCCTTTACTGGCGGAGAACTCTCACCCTCACTCAATGCCCGCGTCGACATCAACAAGTACCACGTTGGTGCCAAAGAGCTTACGAACTTTTTCGTGCATGCTCATGGCGGCGCATCTAATCGACCCGGCACCCAGTACCTAGGTGATGCGCGGCGCGAGGGACGCCTGATCCCCTTCCAGTTTTCGGTGGAACAGGTCTACATTCTCGAGTTTACTGACACCACAATGCGCATCATACAGGACAACGGTTTGGTCGTCTATCCTGCGGGGCATCCTAGTGCAGGGCAGATAGTTGAGATCACGCACCCCTACGGCATCGCGGAGATTGGCGGACTGACTTATGCACAATCTGCCGACACGATGTTCTTTGCCAGCGACAAGCACCCCCCTACGTCCTTAACGCGGACCGACCACCATGAGTGGACGTTCACGACTATGACCTTCACACCCACGGTGGGCATACCTAAGCTGGGCATTAACAGCACCGAATACGCGGGGGCAGTGTTGACTGCGGCCACGTACGACTACGCTCGGTACCAGGTCTCCGCGATAGGATACTCGGGCGAAGAGTCCCTGCCAAGCGCGGAGACAGCCATGGTGCAGGTGGAGGAAGCCGCCGTTGTGGGAGTCTCCGCCGGCCTGGGCTACGAAGCGATCGTCGCCAATGGGTTGGGGGGTATGGCCGGCGCGGGAGTACATGAGTGGGTGCTCTCCGCCTTGGGCGGCAACACGTACTACCTAAAACTTCGAGGTGTAGGCGACCCCGAGATCTTAGAGCCTGATGCTTTTTTCCAAATGTCGAAGTTGGCGAAAGTATATACAGGCGTCCCCAACCCACCCTATATCTTCCCCGAGGAACTGACCAAGTCGCTTAGCCTGGCCGCAGCGCTTTCCGCTGGCGAGTGGGCGTACGGGGATGCGGATACTCTTGGCCACGATACGATCTACATACATGAGACAGCCAGCGGTAACCCCGACAACTTTGACATCGAGCGCATATTATTCCGTGAGAATGGCGTGGCGGAGTACGTGTTCTACCGCAACAAGCAGGGGTTCTCTGGGGCAATCGCCATCACGAAAGCCCCAGCAGTGCGCGACTATTTCACCAATGACGAAGACACCCAGGACAAGCCACAGCAGGCGCGGACGCCTTTCTCCTCTGTTGATAACTACCCTGGCTCAGTCGCGATCTACCAGCAGCGCCTGATCTTCGCGCGGACGAATAATAGACCCCAGACCGTATGGGCGACCCGCACGGGCAACCTGTCGAACCTCTCCGTATCTCAGCCACTCAAGGACGATGACGCCATCGAGGCGACCATTGCGTCCACGCGAGTTAACGAGATTAAGCATATGACGCCTATGCGTAACCTGATGGTTATGACCAGTGGCGCAGAGTGGGTTATGGGTAGCGGCAATAACACTGACGCGATGACGCCCACGACCGTACGCTTCGATATCCAGGGGTACCGGGGTGTGGGCAGCGTGCCCCCTATCGTGGTGGGCAACACCTTGCTGTTCGCCCAACGCTCGGGCAAGAAAGTCCTAGATATGTTCTATCAGCTTGAAACAGATGGGTTTACTGGCTCAGACCTGACAATCATGGCCAATCACATTTTCCGCGATATCACCATCAAGGAGTGGGCGTACCAGGAAGAGCCCGAGTCGATCCTCTGGGTGGTGGGTAGTGACGGCAACTTGTATGGGCTGACATACGTCCGCGACCACGAAGTCTTTGCCTGGCACAGACATGTGACTGACGGGGCCTTTGAGTCGATCGCCACGGTCCCCGGTGACGCGGAGGACGATGTGTACTTTATCGTGAAGCGCATCATCAACGGCATAGAGAAGCGCTTCCTTGAGAAACTGACGACCCGGCTGCCCAACCTCGATCTGAACAGTATGATCTTCATGGACTCTTCACTCTCCCGCAATAGCGGCGCAGTGACCAACCTCTCTGGGTTGGATCATCTTGAGGGGGAGACGGTTGCGGTCCTGGCAGACGGTAATGCTGTGGAGGGCCTGGTCGTAGTCGGCGGCAACATCACTCTGCCCACCGCGGCAACAAACATTCATGTGGGGCTCCCGTACACCAGCACCTTGGTCACCCTTGGTGTCGATCCTGGGCAGGAGCTACAGGGGAAAACCCGAACGATACCCCGCGTGGTTCTGCGTATGCAGGATACGCGTGGGGGATTCGTAGGGCCAACAGGCGGGAGGCAGGTCGAGATGAAACTGCGCCAGTCCGAGGAGTACAACGAGGCGACAGGGTTATTCACCGGGGACATCGAGGTTGCGCTTAAAGGTAAGTGGGGCAAGGCCGGCAGCCTGACTGTCACAAACCCCGACCCCGTAGCTATCACAGTCCTGGGCCTCCTGCCGGATGTTCAGGTCGGTGAATGACGCACTATGTACGAGACGCCAAAGTCCGTGACATCGCAGAAGTCTTCTCGACTCCACGGGACTCTGACCTGGCCGACCGAGAACTCATCCCTGACGTTTTGGGCAATCTGTTACAGGCGGTACAGCTCGGTCCTATGGCCAAGACGGTCATCCGGCACGGCTCCCCGATCGCGATGTTTGGTGTCGCCCGCCTGGGCTCCCTGATGTCGAAACGAGGGTTCGCCTGGCTCATTGCGACTGATGAAATATTCGATATCCAGTTGGGGTTCTTGAAGCAAACGCGATCTTACGTTGCGGAAATGTTGCAACATTGCCCTGAACTGGTTACCTTAGTGAACAAAGATAACAGTACGAATATACGTTGGCTAGAGTGGTGCGGATTTACTGTGTACCCTGAGTACCCAAGTGGCCGCGATGGATTCTACCTGGCAATACTGGAGGCATAGTATGGCGACACCTTTACTTATAGCGGGATCATTATTTAGCGCGGCCAGTAGTGTCATGGGCGCCCGAGCGGCGAAGGAGCAGTCCGAATTTTCGGCGAAACAGAACGAGCAGAACGCCGAGATCGCAGAGGCGCGAGCCCTGCGCGCCGCGGAGATTACCGCAATTGAGCGGGGCCACTTGGCCAACCGGGCCGGCCAGGCGCGAGGCACGACCAATGTGTCCTTCGCCGGGGGTACCGTGCAGCTTGGTAGTGGCAGCCCACAAGACGCGCTGATGGATATCGCCGACACTGAGACTTTCGACAAGATGGCGTTGGAAAGCAACCTCGAATCTGAGCAGTTTGGGTTCGGCTTACAGCGTAGCCAGTTTCTAAACCAGGCCCAGCTTGACCGCAGTCGTGGCAACAGCGCCCTGACCACGGGGTTCCTCGATGCTGGCAGCTCACTACTTGGTGGCGCCACACGGGTCAAGATGTTCAACGACAAAAAGCGGAGTTAAGCTATGCCAGAAGTACCTGTTACTGCGCCGAGCGTACCCCTGCAGAACCTGGCCGGCGGATTCATACAGAACGACAGCCGCGGAGCTTTCGGGGAGAACGTAGCCCAGGCGGGCGTTCGGCTCGGGGCGGCAGTTGGCGCTTTCGGCGGAGTCATGGCCGAAGAGGAACTCCGCATACAGGAAGAGCGGGACAACGCCGACACCCTGGATGCGTGGAACTCGTTTCAGTCGAATGTTCGCGAAGTCCGCCGAGGCATGCAGGACACCCGGCGTGGCGTGAATGCTCGCGGCGTGACGCGAGATTATGAGGCCTCGTACAAAGCTTTGGCGGGTGATATTGGCCAGGGGCTTACGCCGAACGCGCGCAAGTCCTTCGAGCAGCTCACAGGTCGATCGATCTCAGGTGAGATGGGCAGCATGCTGTCCTTTGAGGCGGGCGAGGGCGAGCGGCACCGTAAGGACGCATTCACCGCTGGCTTGGCCAATTCACATACCAGCATTGGTGAGGCCTGGCAGAACGCGCCCATGCAGGCGACAGCCGTGAACGTCATGCTGAAGATGATTGAGTCCAATGGGATACTCAACGGGGACGACCCTGACGATATTAAGCTCGATAAGCGCACGAACTTGACTGCCGCTGTGTCCCGCGGCGTAACTGTGGCTATTGGCGCAAAAAATACAGATGCCGCTGAAGCGAGCCTGGATATGTTCGGTGCGCAGATGGACGGTGCGGTCGTTGATGACTTAGAGAAAAAGATCGCTGCGCACAAACTGATAAACCAGAAGATCGACTCTGCTGCGAACGAGGCGAACCTTATCGTTGCTTTTACGGGGAACAGGCAGTCTACTGAAGGCCAGCAAAAGGCCTGGGGTGCAGGACTGAAGTTGATTAACGCCCGAGCGGATAGAGAAGACCTGCCCGCCAGTGAGCGTGAGCGACAGATTCGGCTCTTTGTCTCTCGGGCGGCAACGTCCTCCGTGGCCGTATCACTTTCAGAGGAAGACACTACTTCGGCACAGCGCACACTGGACCAGTACTCCAGCGAGATGGAGCCCACCGTGGTGGCTAAGCTGCAGTCCGAGATCCGTAACTCCCAGAAAGTACAGAGTGTAGACGCCCTTTCAGAAAGCACGATGCCCCGCGCCGAGGTCAACAGCTACAATCAGGAGAACGATATCGAAGGGTTGAACGCCCGTTTACTGCAAGTCAAGAAAGACGTAGCGGAGTTGGATATCGACCCCGATGTGCGCTCTGACTTACTGGCTGACTTAAACCACCGGGTCACCCGTGCTCGGGGCGAGATTGTCTCCAGCCAGGCCGCAAGCTACTCCACGCTTGCAGGTGATCTGAGCGATCGGATCGCAGCAGGCATGAGCCGCGCAGAGTTCGATCGGTTCATCTCGCGCCAGGGCAGCAACATATCTGGCGAACAGCGCAGAACTCTGCGCCGCCAGTTCAACGCTGCGCAAACACCAATCGGTGCAGCGGGCGAACCCAAACCAATTAAAGAGAATCCATTTAACCTGCAGAAGTCTCTCCAGATCAAAATGGCTATCGATACGGGATTTAAGGACAATAAGCCCCTAACGCAGGGCCAGATCAACGAAAAGATTTACGCGGCAGGACCTGACGGCACCTCCATACCCTTAACGCAAGCTCAGATTTCGGACATTACTGAGTTCAAATCCAAGGGAGGAGTGTCCCTGCCGTTCGATATGTTCCTCGATGCCCTGAACGTGATTCGTATCGGAGATGGCGACGCCTCTACTGGGTTGGTTACGCGTGAGGATCTGCAAGATGACGCCGATCTCGTTCACGCATACGAATTTGCACGCAGACAGATCAACCCGCTCAACACCGCCACAGAGAATAATGTCCAGGCCGCGACGAAGAAAGCTGTGGCCGCCGTCCTGCTCCCTGATGTCCAGACTTTGACCGGCATGGGGGAGACCACGTTGTCGACAGCCTTACGCACCGGGAAGAAGTTCGTCCTGCCCGCAACGGAAGCGGACAAAACGCGCATCGCTAAACAGTGGCGAGCAGCGGGGCACGACACCAGCACGCTTACGGCACAGGACTACAACGTCATCAACACATGGCAGAAGCAGCCAAATAAATTCGTTGAGCCTGATCTCAGCCGCATGAACCGCGTGCCTGAGCCAGGATTCGTGCGCGACTCAAGGGCCCACCGGGACATTGATGAGCTTTACAACAGCCCCGACTTCTACCCCAGAACGCAGAATAGGACAGGCCCTTAATGCCCGACTTCAACGAACAACTCAGGTACCTCGATGCTGTCGCCAGGGAGACCGGCCCGCGTGTGGCCGCCAATACTATCGAGGAGTCTGTACGTTTAGGTTTACCCCCGAGCGTAATTACGTCCATCAAGACGAATGGGGCGGGGCCGGCGTTGTCCACATACATCAACACTAATCCTCGCCTGGTCAACTTCGCGCTGCGAAACCCCTTAATGGCGTCTGTGGGGCAGGATGACTGGCCCAAGCTGGCGCACATGGACGACACCAGTACGCTCAGCTCCCTGCGCGAGTCGCACAAACAGGCTACGTTGCTCGGCGCTTTTCAGCAAGGCCTCGATACTGTCGAAATGGCCAACCTGGCTCAGCAAAAGTTCGGCATAATCTCTGGCTCAGAGCAGCTCATTGGCGACACTGAGTTCACGGAGAAAGACGAGGCCAGGCTACAGGAGCTGCAGCAGCGGCAGCGCGACATCGAGGCCTCTGGCATACTGAGCCTGATCCTCAAAGAGACGGTGCAGACCACACCCATCCTATTTGATGTAGGCGTCCAGGCTATCGCAGGGGCGGCTGCCGGCGCAGCGGCTGGGTCTGTAACTGG
>Ga0255048_10001095_pt1 | contig 19682 bp, 15 predicted proteins | sample JV7_2_2_MG_FD_183619 | JGI IMG/M metagenome (GOLD analysis project Ga0255048, IMG submission 183619) | Seawater microbial communities from Jervis Inlet, British Columbia, Canada - JV7_2_2 | ecosystem: Environmental > Aquatic > Marine > Inlet | place: Canada: British Columbia | collected 2016-10-06
CTGGTTTCGAGCCGAAGTACATGATGGCGCAGTCGTGCGCCTGCATTACCCTCCGGCGCGATTTCACGCAGCAGCCGATTCATGACGCCGGAGAGCGTATCTGTGAATGCCTGGCTACTGCCATCATCGAGAAGTATCAACGGGAAGTCATAACGCAGTTTTGGCAACTGACGGTATGGTGCCAACAGTGCCGGGCAAATGTTTCCCTGGGTTACCTCCTGAATTTCGCTACCACCTTTTTTCCCGGTCAGGTGAAAGTGAATCATTTCCTGCATTTCGACGCCCATGACTAGCTAGTCCGGCGGCCAGATCGTAAATCTATCAAGTTCTCCGCCCAGTCCTTTCGCGATAGACTCCGGCGTGTACAAGCGATCTGGCTTGCGCAGTTCCTCATAACACGGCACGTCCGGGTTCCGATAAATGACGCCGACCGGCAAACGCTCGCTTGTACCGACAATTCGCCTGGCCTCGACAAGATCAGCGGGGTCGTGTTCGTCCTGATAACGATAGGCACGCGACAGGGCCGGCGATAGCTGAACGCCGTCTTCGTGGGTCAGTATCAGCAGACGGTCCGGATCGTCTATGCACGGCGTCCAGCGATTCTCCTGAAACTCGGGGCATCGTTGCAGGATACGTATGAACGAAAACCCACGATGCTTGAACGCTGCAGAGATAATATTGAACAGCAGTTCCGGGATCCAGTCAGCTGCCTGCGCCACGAAGGACAAGTTCGACATGCCGAGTGTTGCCTGCAAGGGATCAAATGGCTCCAGATCGGAGCCTCGCGGCGTGGTATTGCTGACTGTTCCCTTCGGTGACGTCGGTGACGCCTGATTCTTGGTCAGACCGTAAATATTGTTGTCGTGCATCATAACGGTCATGTTCATGTTGTAGCGTGTTGCATGTATCCAATGCGCGGCACCGATGCTGCAGCAATCACCGTCACCCATGTTCACAAATACGTGCAAGTCCGGCCGGCGCATTTTGATGCCCTCGGCAACCGGAAGGGCGCGACCATGCAGCCCGTGGAAGCCGTAGCTGCCCATGTAATGTGGAAAACGGCTGGAACAACCGATGCCCGATACAAACACGACTTTCTCCAGCGGCAATTGCGCATCACGGCAAACGCGCTGTACTGCCGTGAGAATTGCGAGGTCACCACAGCCAATACACCAGCGCGGCACGCGACCGGCGTAGTCCTCGAGGGTATATTCCTCCTTGCCGGCGTCTCGTAGGAATTCCGTGGCTCGAACAGACATCATTGCAACCTCTCACGTATTACCCGCTCTACCGTTCCCGGCTTGATCGGCTGTTCGCCGACCTCGCCCCAGCAGTCAATATCAACCAGGCAGCGGGCTCGCAGCAGCCAGGCAAGATTCGAGTAGCGACGGTTTTCCTCGTCAATTAGTTCGTCGTCAAGAGAGTCCGCCCAGTTATTCTCGACCGCCAGGACCTTGTCGAATCGTTGCAGTATTTCTTTGATACCAGATGCCAGCGGCTGCAAAATTCTAAGGTGCAATGCCGACACACTGTGCCCATCGGCGCGTACTCTCTGAACCGCCTCCTCTATCGCGCCCCTCGTGCTTCCCCAGCCAACAACGAGCAGCTCGCCTTGGTCATCACCAAACACCCGTGGAGTCTTGATCGTTTTCTGCAGAGCCGCGAGCTTCAGACTACGGTGCCTGATGCCTTCCTTGTTGGTTTGCAGGTTATACGCGACGCAACTTCGGCGATCATGTGCAAGACCCGTCAGCGTATGCATGCCGTTCGGCTGCCCCGGGATAACACGCCGCCGTTGGCCGCTGCGAGAATCCCAGTCATAAGGCAGATCTCCATCGTTCACCGGGCTTTGATCAATGGGCGGCGCTAGCCAGTCTTCGCTGAATTACGGTCGCGGAAACGGTTGTTGCGCGGTAGCCAGACTGGCATCGGACAGCACCACGACAACGGTGTTATAGGTTTCTGCTATCTTTCGGGCGGCGATGATCGAATAAAAACAGTCCTCGATGTCGCTTGCGGCCATAACTACTTTCGGGGCATCTCCGTGGCTACCGAAACAAGCGGCCAACAGGTCGCCTTGTTCGGCTTTTGTCGGTTGGCCCGTGGCCGGGCCACCGCGTTGAACATCGATAACCACCAGCGGTATCTCTGCCATCACGGCCAAGCCGATACACTCCTGTTTCAACGAATAACCTGGCCCTGACGTGATCGTCAGTGCACACTTGCCGGCATAGGATGCGCCAATCGCGAATGCGCATGCGGCAATCTCATCTTCAGCCTGGTGCACAACGCCACCAACTTTCTCAAATACGTCGCTCAAATAATGCGATGCCGAAGTAGCTGGCGTGATCGGATACATCGCGCAAACTTCCATACCGGAAGCCATGACACCAAGAGCCATCGAAGTGTTTCCGTTGACAACGATGTTTGGTTTCTTGGGCGGTGTGGCCTGTATCTTGAACTTGATGTTTAGATTTTCTTCGGCCCATATGAAACCTGCATCAAGCAGTTTCTGGTTGGCAGTGACAACAAGATCACCCTTTTTGCCAAATATGAATCGGATCTGCTCGCGGCTTGCTTCCGTGCCCAGGCTGTAAATACTGCTGAGCAGGCCAAGCACAAACATATTCTTTCCGCGCTTTGCATCGTTGACAACCTTAAGGCATTCAACTTCCATGGGAATTTCGTAGACGTTGAATCCGCGTTCAATCAGTTCGTCGTAGACGCTGACATACGATGCAACGATTGCGGGGTCATCGTCACCGCGCCACTTGTCTTCGAGGAGAATAATGCTGCCTGGTTTGAATTCATCGGCACGCAGTCGACCGAGAAGCACTTGCTCATTAAAAGCCACCACGAGATCAGCTTCGTCGCCGCCATTTGTTACTCGACGATTCGCTACACGAACCCGGTTGCCGCTGGCCCCATCGATGCTGCGCGCCGGAGGCTGAATTTCGGCCGGAATGATTTCCACGGTCCAGGTACCGTAGCCCAGCCTCGCCGCTACTGCGCCGAATGACTGACCGCACTTCTGTGCGCCCTCACCTGAGTCGCTGAGAATCTCGACGATGTGTTCGTCAAGCTCCATCGCCGGCTTTCCGGCCGGTGTTGTTATCTTTTGCTGTTTCGCTACCGGCATTGTTGGACTCCTACGCCACGCGAACGCGGACGGGCGCTCGTTCCATCGAATCTATTCCGAATATTCTGGCTTCGCTGCCGTCTTGAGCGTGCCCGTAGACTGTTTCCGAATCGCGTATACCGAGATACGCTTTCATGCTTCGCGCCGCCTGACGCCCGGTCCCCATCGCCAATATGACTGTTGCGGCGCCAGTCACGATGTCACCGCCGGCGTATACGCCTGCCATTGACGTGGCAAGATTGTTATCGGTCTCTATGTAGCCCCATTTATTGAGCGCGATTTTTGATGTCTGGCCGATAATCGGATTGGCGTTGGTGCCGATCGCGTAGACCACAGTGTCAACTTCGAACTCGAAGTCACTGTCTTCTATCGGTACCGGACGACGGCGGCCCGATTCGTCGGGTTCACCGAGCTCCATGCGTTGACAACGCATCGCACGCACATTTCCCTTACCGTCGCCGAGTACTTCAACCGGCACGGTAAGCCATTCAAACTGTATGCCTTCCTCTTCGGCATGTTCGATTTCTTCTTCCCTTGCAGGGCTCTCGTTTCGCGTACGGCGATAGACGCAGTAAACCTGCTCGGCACCGGCACGCAATGACACACGCAGGGCATCCATGGCCGTATTGCCGGAACCAATCACCGCCACGCGTTTGCCGAGGCCTAGCGGAGTATCGTAGCTGGGAAATTCGGTAGCGCCCATCAAGTTGCAACGGGTCAACAGTTCGTTCGCCGACAGAACGCCGTTCAACGATTCGCCGCCTATACCCATGAAGCTCGGGTAACCCGCTCCGGTGCCGATGAAAACGGCGTCGAAACCGAGTTCCTCCAGCATTTGCTCGATCGTGAACAGTCTGCCGACCAGCGTATTGCACTCTATCTTGACGCCCAGCCTCAGAAGATTTTCGATTTCACCATCGAGTACTGTATTTGGCAGGCGGAATTCCGGAATGCCGTATCGCAATACGCCACCGGCCTGATGCAACGCTTCATAAATCGTGACGTCACAGCCGGCCTTGGCCATGTCCGCCGCACAAGCCATCCCCGCAGGCCCAGAACCAACAATGCCAACCTTAAGCCCGTTCGACTCGATATACGGCTTGTTTTGCCATCCCTCTGCAATAGCCATGTCGCCAATCCAGCGCTCGAGTCGGCCGATGGCCACGGGTTCCAGAGAGTCGCCGACCGGACATACTCCTTCACACTGATCCTCCTGCGGGCAGACTCTTCCGCAGATCGCCGGCAGCAAGGTAGATTCAGTCAGGGTGTCGTAGGCTCCGCGGTAATCTTTGTCGCAGATTTTGACGATAAACCCGGGAATATCGATGTTGACCGGGCACGCCGGGACGCAATTTGGATGCGGGCAAACAAGACAACGCTCGCATTCGACAAGTGCATCTTCGAGACGGTAACCGAGAGATACCTCATCAAAATTTCGCGCTCGCACAACCGGCTCCTGCGCCGGCATGGGGGCTCTCTCCTGCGGAATATTTCGTATGGTTTTTTTCGCCATGTCAGGCCAAACCCTGCTTCCAGCTTTCCATTGCGAGCGCCTCATCGTCGCGGAAGCGCCCCAGGCGGCTCATCAGGTCCTCGAAATCAACCTTGTGAGCGTCAAACTCCGGGCCGTCAACACAAGCGAATTTTATTTGGTCACCAACCGTCACCCGGCAGCCACCACACATTCCAGTACCATCGACAACGATCGGATTCATGCTGACGATAGTTTCTATCTCACTGGGTCGTGTAGTTTCAGCGCAGGCCTTCATCATAATGGGCGGACCGATCGCAATAACGCGATCGACATCGGCATGTTTGTCGAGTGCTCTTTCCAAACCGAGCGTCACCCGCCCTTCGAGACCGGCAGACCCATCATCAGTGCAGATTATGAGCTCGTCGCAGTATCGCTCGAATTTTTCCTGCCAGAAGATCAGGTCCTTGTTGCGAAAACCGACAACACCGATAACATAGGCCCCGCTTTCCTTGAACGCCCGAAGTTGCGGAAATATTGGCGCAACGCCCAGGCCGCCACCTACACAGACAACCTTTTTTGTTCCAAGCTCGCTGGGAAATCCCATTGGACCCACGAGGCCATGGAAATGTGTACCTTTGAGGCAGCGTTGCTGCATCTCGTAAGTGGACTTTCCGACAACCTGAATAACGAGCGTTATCGTGCCCTTGTCGCGATCGAAATCCGCAATAGTCAACGGAATACGTTCGCTGCGCCGATGTAAAATTACAATTACGAACTGACCTGGCTTCGCTGCCCTGGCGAGCAACGGCGCGTCCACTTCCAGCAAAAATGTAACATCGGAAAAATCTTCGCGGACAACAATTTCAAAACCACTATCGTCGTCTGGCTCCACCACCTTGCGGCATGCCCTTCTACCTTTTAGCTGTTCCCTGGCATCGTGTATTTTCTGTCGCAACTCAGACACGGCTGCATCACGTGCTGCTTTTGCCTCTTCGAGACTTTGAGTATGTAGGGACATACGCAGGTCATACCCAAGCGTGTCGCGAAGCGTCCGAGGTACAGCGACTTTTACCCACCACGTCTGATGCCGTTTGAAAAGAAATTTGGTTTCTTCCATCCGATCCGTCCTGTATGCCGGGCATCCATTAGGGCAGCGCCCGGGTAGCTGTACCTTTTTGCCTGCGTGCTCTGTACCTTACGGCGCGTAGGGCTGGCAACAATGTGCCGCTTTCCGGTTTTGTACCTTTATAACAATGATCGAAATTGTGCCTTTTATGAATACGTGTATTCCGAAATCAGGGTGTTGCTATCCACATTAAACAGCAGCATTCATCAGCATTAGCTCGATTACGTGGGGGTTGGTATGATCGGGTAAACCAATATCGTGGGAGACTGTCGTGCGACGAAAATTGCTTGAAGCGTTGACCTATCCTCGATTATTTGTACTGGACAGCATCGATCTCGAGGACTGCCCACATGAGAACCTTTTTGATTCTTCCTGCGATCACTGCCACAACTGTGACCTGCAACAGGAATGCCACTGGCTAAGCTGTCTTAATAATTTCGCTGATTTCGCGAACAAACCTACCCATACAATGAATGCTTCTTTAGTGTATGGCCTCAACCTGGTTGAGAAGCGGATTAAACAAACGCTGCGGCACCCCGAACCCTGCACCTGCGAGCCCTGCACATGGATCAGAGATGCCCGACAACTGACATTGGAATTTGAGGCGGATCGTCCGATGTATCAATACAGATCAGCGCACTGAGTAACAAGCGATTGGCGTCCCTACGGCGGACAAGCTGCCTGCCGCAATAACTAAAACTGAACCCTGAACAGGGTAGCTGGCTTGTCCATGTCCGTGGGCAAGTCTGTTAGCGAGGTGTCTCTGCGCATGCTCATCTCGGCTTCCACATCATAGCCCCACTTGATTCTCGACGAATCCTCAGCCACAGCGAAAGACTTCCGCCACTCGTACTCCTCATTGAGTACTTCCAGCCTGTCCAATTCCGCTGCCGCCCTGGTGCGATAAAGATCTTCGTATCTCGCATCCATATCGATTTTACGACCAGGCTTGTCGGCGTATACCACGATTTCTTCGATTGCTTCCTCGGTCGTGCTCTCACTCGACTCAGCTTCCTCGTCTGCCGACGACACGATGCCCGCATAAATCAGGATCGCCGCGGTAACAACGGCCCTGGTAAAAAAACTGTTGCGCGATTCAAGCATTATTCATTCAGATCCGAAACCCAGCCCATCGCCTCGAACCAGTAGCTGCGAGTCGCCCCCAACCATTTGTCACTCTGCTTCGCGGTTACCCAGGCATTGAGAAAGTTCATCAAGCTTTGTTCGCCCTTTCGAATCGCGATTGCTTCACTATGGGCAACAAGCGGTTTGTCGAGCGGCACGTCGATTTCACTGCTGGCTCTTAATGCCAGGTAGCGGGCGGCGGGCATTCCGGCCAGGTAAACATGTGCGCGACCCTCCAGGACCTCCGCCTCTGCGAGGGCCGGCGTTGCATAGGCTTTGACGTCCGCGCGATCGAAAAACATGTTGGCGATACTATAAGACGCCGTTCCGGTAACTGCGGCAACAACGATCTCGGCGTCGTTAAGGTCCGAAAGCGTCTTGATATGTTGTGTCATTTCTATATTGGTGGCGATCCCGCTACCGGATACTGCTGTAGGCCGGGTAAATTCCACCCGCAGGGCGCGAGCAGGCGTAATCGCCATGCCACCGGAAATGATATCGATCTCGCCCTTTTGTAGCGCCGGGATAAGATCGTCCCACTCGTAGACCTTGAACTCAGTTGTCACGCCCATGTCCTTCGCCAAGCTGTTGGAAAGCTCGATTTCAAAACCAATGAGCTCGCCCGATGCTGTTTTTATCGTCCACGGGGCAAATTCTGCAACCCCTACACGGATCGTGCCTCTTTCAAGTATCTCGTCGAGCACATCAGCACTGACCGAGCCAGCGAAGAAAGCTAAAACCAATGGAATAAGTAGATTGAGTGTTTTTGATCTGGCCATGTTCGGGTTCTCGGTGATTTCGGGCGTCGCCACTTTCGACTATGTCTCAATTGTCACGGAGACCTCCGCCTTTGTCCAGACATTGGGTTGGCGATCGTCGATTATCCCAGAGCGACCATCCAGGCGGCGAATAACTGATATTCTCAGCAGGGTACAAGCTCATGCTGTAATGACTGGAGGACTCGGGGACAAATGGTGCTACAAAAATTGAGTTTACTCACAATCTCGATATGTACGATTTTCGTATCGATAGATTGCAGCGCCGGTTACCCGCTGTTTGAAGATCAGACACAACTTGACATCATCATAGAAATGCCGATGAAGACGATCGTCAACGACGCCGAAGACCGGCCCGAAGTACCCGGTGTGTTGCGTTACAACATTGCGGGGTCTGAGGTCGCGATCGATTTTACGATGACGACTCGCGGAAATTCCCGGCTTGAATATTGCAGATTTCCGCCGCTGTCGCTGAACCTGAAGAAGAAACAGGTTAAGGGCACATTGTTTGAGGGCCAGAACAAGCTGAAGATCGTTACTCAATGCAAATCGAGCAAGATATTCAAACGCTACTTGTTGCAGGAGTATGGCATCTATCATGGTTTCAACGTGTTGACGGACAACTCTATCCGAGCGCGAGCGTTGTCCGTTACGTTCAGGGACTCGGAGGGTGATCGCGACGACGATGTGCAGCCGGCGTTTTTCCTGGAGTCCGACAAGGAGGTTGCAGAGAGACTTTCCATGGAGCCGATCAAGTCGCCGACTATCGATCCAGCGCAGCTCGACTCAAGGCATGCCAGCGTCTTCACGTTATACCAGTACCTTATTGCCAACACTGATTGGTCGATGCTCCAGGGACCCCCGAGTAAGTCCTGCTGTCACAATGGCAAGGTTATCATCACGCCCGGCACGACGAATGGCTGGATTGTGTTGCCATATGATTTCGACCAGGCCGGCCTGATCCATACCAGCTATTCAATGCCGGGCGCAAACCTGGGTATCCGTTCGGTGAGACAGCGGCTCTTTCGTGGCAGATGCCTGAACCTCGAACACCTCGACGAGTCGATCGCGAAGTTCAACGAATTGCGGCCGCAGATTGAAGAAGCGTTGAATCCGCCGCCGCTCGACAAGCGAAGTCGCAAGAAAGCATTGAAGTACATTGATGACTTTTACGAAATCGTCAACGACCCAAAGAAGCGCAAGAAAGAAATCGAAGACGACTGTCTAGGCAAGAGTTAGTTGGCAGCGCATCTGAAACTTTTCGTTCTCTTTTTAATACTGAGTCTGCCTGACGCGCTCCATGCTCGGTCCATTAACGAGTGGGTTGATTCTGCCTGCGAAGACTGCACAACACGCATGGAATTGCAGACAGGTGTGTATATCCTGGAAAAGGGTGAGGAAGCCCTGATTGGTCGTGCATGGTTATCAAAACATGCAACGCAGTCGATCGAAGTGCAGTATTTCATCTGGAGCACGGACAACATCGGCGTATTGGCCGCCGAACAATTGTTGAGTGCTGCCGATCGCGGCGTTTCGGTTCGAGTGTTGGTCGACGACATTGTCATTGACGCAGAGGACCGGTCCCTGTTGTTATTGTCCGCGCACCCGAATGTGCAAATCCGAATTTACAATCCGAATTTTGTTGTTGGCGTTGGGTTTTGGGAGAAACTGAAAAACTCGATCACGCAATTCCGCGCCGTCAATCAACGTATGCACGACAAAACGGCGATATTCGACGGCGTTGCCGGCATAACCGGCGGTCGCAACATGGCCGACGAATACTTTGATTTCGATCACGAATACAACTTCCGCGATCGCGACGCACTCTTACTGGGATCTGCAGTTGGGGACATGCAGGAAAACTTTAATGAGTTCTGGGAAAGCGAATTCGCGATCCCGGTTGAAGTAATTCTTGAGGATGAACTGGACAATATCTCCGACCAAGATGTCCAGCGTCGGTATATGGAGCTGCACGCTTATGCCGATGATCCGGCCAACTTCGCACCGGAAATTCGACAGGCCATCGACTCGACTCCCCAGAGCTTCCCTGCGCTTATGCAGGCGATGGTTTGGGACGACGTTCAGTTCATCAGCGATGTGCCGGGCAAGAACGACGGGACGTCTGGTCTGAGCGGTGGTGGCGAATCGACGAATCAGCTGATCAACGCGGTAAAAGGCGCGAAAAAGTCCATCCTGATTCAGTCGCCGTATCTCGTCATGCCGGACGGGGGCATCGAGCTTTTCGAGCAACTCATCAAGCAGGGCGTCAGAATTCGGATTTCGACCAACTCCTTGGCATCGACAGACAATATTCCGGCGTTCGCCGGCTACGCATCACAACGCAGTGACCTGTTGGAAGCCGGCGTCGAACTGTACGAGTTCAAACCAAGCCCGGCGATTCAGGACGAGTTAATCGAGAACTATCCTCGGCTCGCCGAAAATGATCCGGTTTTCGCGATCCACGCGAAGAGTATGGTGATTGACGACAAGATCATCTTTATCGGAACATTCAATCTTGACCCGCGGTCGGCAAACCTGAACACTGAAGTCGGAGTGCTAATCAATAATCACGAACTGGCCCGCCAACTTACCGAGAACATCGAGCGCGACATTCGGGGCGAGAACAGTTGGCATACAACGTCTGACTTCAATCCCGACTCCGAGGTAAGTCGCGGTAAGCGATTCCGCGTGTGGTTGAATCGAATCCTCCCTACTGAACCGGTGTTATAGGGCTTGTCTATGAAAGTTTATACCGTGCTGGGCTTTACCACTCTTGCGTTGACCTTTCAAACGATGGATCGCATCATAAGCGCATCATTTCGCATAAGCGAGTGCGATAGTATTCCTCAACCCTATCCCAATTCGTTCACCGCGCGATGAGCCATCATCATAGCGGTTTTTGCGTCCGCGCCGGGTGCGGAGTCGCAATTGGCAATGGTGATTCGGCCAAATGGCTGTCGGCCGATTCGTGTCGAATCCCCCGGGCCGCCGATCGTGTAACCGTGGGCCCAGCGATTTACAGAAATACTCGCAACGTCTCTGTCGAAATCAAACAGGTCCTTGGAGAACATGCCACTCAGATGACTCCGGACTTCCTGTTCATAGTCCTTGAACTGCAGCGACAACATCCGGTATCGCGCTTCACGAAATTGCTCAAGTCTTGGTGCGCCAACTTTTCCATATGGACAGTGGATCATCTGAATGACACACGGGTCGTCGGGAGTCTTGGTGTGCTCATAGCCGCCCATGCTTACTGGAAAATCCATCAGCACTGCCTGGTGCATATTTCCAGGTGACATAGCCACACCAATACCCTGGTCCTTCATTGCTCTCCAGTTGCTTAAACCCACAGTTGTGTATTGCAGCGGACTCTTCCCCTGAAGTTTCAACGCCGCTGCCTGTTCTTCCGGAAGACCCGAAACAATATGCGGAACGATCATGTTGTAGCAGGCCATCACGACATCCCTGGCGTTCACCTGGTACGACTTGTTGTCGTTGATGTAATTTACGAAAACATCACTGGCATTCTTGGGGTCACCACCGTGCTTTACGTTGACCACCGTACTGTTCAGCCTGATGCGAACAACATTGCTGGATTTGTCCAACCCGGCATAGTTGAATTTGGCCAGGACAAGTTCTTCAGCGTTGTTTCCCCTGGCTACATCAGGGATCAACTTTTTCACCAGCGCACGCGCTACACCGGCATTGCCATCGGGAAAATGATAGATGTACGGATTGTCCTCGTCATAAACCGCTACCGGTGCAAACCCGAGTGCTCCGCAGCTTTTAGCTGTTGCAATGCTCATCAGGTCTGTTCCAGAGCTTGCCCAGTCCAGGCCGGAATGCCTGGCCATTCTCAACACCCCAGGGTCATCAACCCCCAGCGTATCCTTCAGATAATCGAAGTAGGAATGCGTACGAATATAATCTCGCAACTCGTCTTGCGGAACTTTTAGCGTATGCAGCCCGCCATTGAGCACTCGAAGCAACTGTTCTTGGCCTTTGTCACTTAAGGGCGCTTGTTGTGCTGCTTCTTCATTGGAAACTTTCGCACCCAGAAGCCCTTCGACATAGTTTGGATAGTTGCAATACGGATGCTGGACGACTTTGTCTTCACCAAATACTTCCTCGTTGAAGTAGGTAACAGCTCCCAAATCATTCCGTTTAAAGAAGCCGGTGTCATAAGCTGTTTTGAAGCGGTCCAGGTCGACACCGATATCTTCCAGCAGGTCGAGTACGATTCTATCGGCGTGATTCGGTTCTACGAGAGACTGCGAACCGCCATAGCTTATGCGTGTATTGCCATTGATCGTATGTTCATTGCGCTTGGCATGGCCCCCGAAATCGTCATGATTGTCGAGGATCAGGACTTTCTTACCCGTTCCATGCTTCTGCTGGTAAAAATAGGCTGCCGACAATCCACTGAGCCCGCCACCGACAACGACCAGGTCATAGATCTCCGGCAGTATGGTGGTTGGCCCCCAATCCGAACGGCCGGCCATTGCACGGCCATGTGCGTGATCGTCTGATCCCGGGTGGCTGCCGCGAAGTCCGGTGCGCGCTGGTGGGTAATACGATGGGTCCAGGGCGGCCATCGCTGCCTGACCGCTTGCCTCAAGCGGCAGCATGGAACTCCCTGCCACCATCAGCGTGCCATTGATAAAGTCCCGTCTGGTTATCTCACTCATCAGGTCTTTTCGCACGTTGTACGGTCACAAGCAATACTTCCGCACTACATCGAACTTGTGCCAAACTGTGACTGCAGAATCTTCGAAGGTGCACATTGTGAATGAGAGTTTCCCGGGTCCAAAAACACGTGCGGCGCTCGAACGCGGTATTCCGCTTTTCAAGAACGGCTTGAGATTCGATGCCGAAATGGAGCAAGCCGGGCAACGCGGTTTTCGTCCGGTACGGCAGATCGTGGTCGACAAGGCGGAGGGTGACTTCGTCTGGGACCTGGACGGCAAACGCTACATCGATTTCCAGAATGGTTGGGCGACGAACCCACTCGGCAATTGTCATCCCGAGATTCTCGAAGCTGTCGAAGCAGCCAACCGGCGGTATGGTTTCCATTACGACCACTCTTTGCGCTACGAGCTGGCTGAAATGCTCGCCGACATCATGCCGGGCGGCGCGCTTCCAAGAACAAGTTACGAGGTGTCGGGCACCGAGGCGGCCGAAGCCGCCGTCCACCTGGCGCTCACGCACACGAAGCGGCGCTACATCATTACGTTCAGTTCTTCCTACCACGGTATGGGGCTCGCGACGAAAGTCCTGAGCGGCCTTAACGGCGAGTACAGCACCTATCTCGAAGGCTGGGGCGGCGGCGCCATCAAGGCGCCCTACCCGTACAGTGAACGAATTCCGGCCGGAATGAGCGAGGAGCAGTACACCGAGTATTGCCTTTGGTACCTCGACAACCACATTCCGTCCTGCATCGCGGGACGCGACAACATCGCGGGTATTCTCGTCGAGCCGGGCCTCGCCGAAGGCGGCAACTGGATACCATCGACGCGCTTTTTAAGTGGCATTCGCGACATCTGCAACAAGAACGACTGGCTGATGATTTCTGATGAAGTGCTGACGGGGCTGGGTCGTACAGGCCGGATGTGGGGCATCGATCACTATGACATCGTGCCCGATATCCTCGTGTACGGAAAAAACCTGTCCGGCGGCATTGCGCCGCTGTGCGGCATCTCCGCGCGCGACGATATCATGGGCGATAACACTGAATTCCGTTCTGGCTCGACGTTCGCCGGAATGCCTTCTGGGTGTGCGGCCGCGATCAAGACACTGCAAATCTTCGAACGGGACAAAATCGTGGCGCACGCAAAACGGCTTGGTGATATCGCCGCCGAAATCATGCACGAGTGGGAATCGTACAGCATCGTGCGCCAGGCACGTGGCAACGGCTTACTGCTCGGCGCGAGTTTCGGCAAACCCGAATCCGCCGAAGTCGATGAAAAAGACTGGTGGACGGCGCGGGCCGTTCGCGGAAAGATGCTCGAAAATGGCGCATGGGCAATCTCCGATCGCCAGGACACGATCCGACTGTATCCCGCCCTCAATATGGAAGAATCTGTGCTTCGCGAAGGACTTGAGATTATGGAAGACGCTATCCGGCACGTAGAGAAACACGGCCACACAGAAGGCGATGCTGTCGCATACCCAAGCGGCGCTGGGGGCTTCTAGGTAATGTTCGCACGCATAATAATAATGTGACTGAAGCAGCTCTGAAACGGGCTTTGCCCGGCCGATTTGCAATTGCAGTTGTTGTCGGCGGTATCATTGGTCTCGGCATTTTGCGCGGCCCCGGTGAAATAGCCGAAATCATTCCGGACCCTTTTCTCTATCTTGCACTGTGGTTGCTAGTCGGCTTGTTTGTTCTATTAACCACTGCCGTCACCGCTGAACTGGTCGGCATGACACAACGTTCCGGTGGCACCTACTCACTCATTCGCCGAGCGTATGGACCGTTCCCTGGATTTGTCATCGGCTGGCTTGACTGGCTGAGTTTCGTTCCAGACATCGCCCTCAAAGCAGTCGTCATAATCGAGTTCATTGCGATTCTCTTTCCTGAAACAACGGAATGGCGAATACCGTTGGCTATTATGGTGACAACGGCATTCGCCGCCTTTCAACTTCGCGGGATCGCCTTGAGCGCCCTAATTCAGGAGTTCGTGACGGCAGCGATAGGTCTGTTTGTTATCGGACTGGCTTTGTCACTGTTTTTTGTAGCATCACCAGGTATTACTTCTACGACATCGGTGTCTGCAAATACTGGTCTCAGCAACTGGAGTCTGGCAATCGCAGTTATTATTTTTACCTACGACGGTTGGCTATATGGGTCTTACTTTAGCGGTGAAATCAAGGGTGGCGCCGGAACCGTAGCGCGCTCATGCATTAAGTCCGTCGTTATCGTGATCGCTTTGTACATGCTGCTCAACATTGCGTTGGTGAAGAGCGCTGGACTCGCCGCCCTGGCAGGCAGCGATATAGCGCTGGCACATGCTCTTGAACTTGCTATATCTCCGGCAGCAGGTAGCGTCGTTGTTGTAGCCGCCATATTAATTCTACTGAGCCATCAAAACCTGAGTTATATGGGAGCACCGCGAGTTCTACATGCACTTTCGGTAGACGGTCTGGCCGTGCAGCGCGCACAAAAGATCAGCAAGGGTGGCAATCCGGTATTCGCTGTCTTGCTTACCTGGCTGCTTACTGTTGGCCTTATTATAATCGGTGACTTTAAGTTCCTGATACTGCTTTCTGTGTTCTTATTTGTACCGCTTTACCTGGTATTGATTGTCGGCGTTCTTATCCTGCGCAAGCGCGAGCCTGATGCCGAGCGCCCGTACCGTGCGTGGGGCCATCCCTACAGTACGGTCGTGTGCCTGATCGGCTGGACTGTTGTTACTTTGTTTCAGGCGTACGTCGAGAGAGAGACAGCATTGTATGCTGTAGCGATGGTGGCCGTGTCCTGGCCCGTGTATCGATATCTCACCCGCAAGAACGAGTTCCGCGGAAGCTGACTCCACCAAGCCCAATACAAAATGAGCGAGAAGACCCGTGTTTAAACACCACGACGCGCTGAAAGACGCACAGTTAAACCCCCTGTGGCATGACCCCGATATCATGCCGGAACCGGAACCTTCATTGGGCCAAGATGAGACGTGCGAATTGCTCATTGTGGGTGGTGGCTTTACCGGCTTGTGGGCCGCTTTACAGGCTAAAGAACGCAAACCGGACGCGGACATTATTCTGATCGAGCAAACCTTCGTTGGTGACGGCGCTTCCGGGCGCAACGGTGGTTTTTTAAGCACCAGCATCACCCACGGTGAAACCAACACCGAAGCCCAATTCCCTGGCGAGATAGAGAAGATCGAGGCACTGGGCAAACAGAACATCACTGAACTGCTTGAGACCTTGCAGCGTTACGACATTGATGCCCGTTACGAGGCAACGGGCTCAACCAGTCTTGCACTGAGCCCGCAGGTCGCGGAAGAAATGTACGAGGAGTTTGTTGAAGCCAGCGCGGCTGGTGAACCGGTTACCTGGTACGACCAAACTGCCATCAGGGAGCTGGTCAACTCACCGCTCTTTTACGCGGGTCTCCGATACCAGAACGGCTTGGGCGGCGTCGTTGATCCCGCTCGACTCTGCTGGGGTTTAAAACGTGTTTTGTTGAATCGCTTAAGCGTTCGTATTTTTGAGGGCACCCGCATGCTTAAGGTTAAGCCGGTTGGCAAGACGGGTATGAAGGCCATCTGTGACGGGGGTGTCATTCACAGTGACAAGGTGCTCTTAGCGACAAATGCTTACACCAGTTCAATTGGACGAATTCGCAATTCGGTAATTCCGGTTTGGGATTACCAGATCGCCACTGAACCACTGACCGACGAGCAATTGGAAAAGATAAACTGGGGCAAGCCCGGTTCACGCCATGCGTTCGGCGACAACGTCAACATGTTCCACTACTTTCGTATGACGCGGGATAATCGAATTACCTGGGGTGGCGGCGGCGCCGTGCGTTACTACTTCAACCGGGGCATCAACCGGGAGTTGATGAATGCGCCAGCCCGCTACGAGCAGTTGGCTACCGAGTTTTTTGAAATGTTTCCGCAACTGGAGGGCGAGGTGAAGTTTTCTCACCGCTGGGGCGGCATCATCGCAACTTCCACCCGCTTTTGCGTCGTTCCAGGCGTCAAGCACAATGGCCGTTTGGCCTGGGCTGTGGGTTACACGGGCCACGGCGTTAGCGCTTCACGGTTTGGCGCCCGAATCGGTATCGAACTGTTGGGTTATCAGCCTTCTGAAGTCATTAATATGCAATTGGTTACTAGCAGAGCGCTGCCCTGGCCACCGGAACCGATCCGTTGGATGGCAGTAAAAATGACCCAGCGCGCGCTGGTCAGGGCCGATAAGAAAGGCGGCAAACGTGGCCTGTGGCTGAAGTTCCTGGATGCTGTGGGCCTTGGCTTTGCTTGTTGATCTCACGGCTCATACTCGACCCACCAAGTCCCGACGGCGCGATAGAATTTCTTGTCCTTACATCAGGCTGGTTTCGTTTTCCTGGCTCGGGCTACCGCTTCCTTCCGTTCGGGCGAGGCGAGAATGTCCCGGCGTATCTTGTCCCAGTCTTCGAGTCTTGTATCGCCGGACTCGAGCGCGACCAGCAGGCCCTTGGTTGCAGCGATAGATTCGCGCGTGCCCTGCAGCACTCGCGATGCCAACTCGCGAGACTTGGCCTGCGCGGTATCGGTCGCTACAACATGGGACACAATGCCGGCTTGAAGCGCAGCATTGGCGGTCAGGCGCTCACCCGTCAGCAGCAAGCTTCTTAGCGCCAGTCCGCCAAGGCGCTTGTGCCAGCGCACTATCGCACGAGGATTATAGAGGAGCCCCATGCGTGCAGCCGGCACCTCAAAAAAAGCGTCTTCGCCTGCAACCAGCAGGTCGCAGCCAAGTGCAATGTCGACTGCTCCGCCCATACACGGTCCCTCAATCGCACCGATGACCGCTGCCGGCATCGCAAGCATGGCGTTGACCACTTTCTCGATGCCCGTGTCCAGCGCCAGGTCGTCGATGGTGCCTGTCAGGTCCGCGAGATCCGCGCCTGCGCTGAATGTGCTGCCAGTTCCGCTGATTATTACAACACGTACATTCTCCTGCCGGGCAGCCGTGAGTTGCTCATCCAGGTCAGCCAGAAGCGCCAGTGACAGCGCGTTGTGGCGTCCGGGATTATCCAGCACGAGTTCACAGATGTCCTCGCTAAACGTGCAATGCACACGCGTGTTCCGATTATCAGTCACTGGCAATTCCCCTTGATTCTTTGTAGCACAATGTCCCGTAACACCGATCGCCTGATTTTGCCTGCGGGGCTCAACGGCAATGCGTCCATAATCTCCAGATGTTCGGGCCACTTGTACTTCGCGAGGCCTTGCTGCCTGGCGAACCTGGTCAGATCGGAAAGCGTCAAATTGTCTGCATTATCGCTGGGTACCACACAGGCACAAAGGCGCTCGCCGAGCCGCTCATCCGGCAGGTCGACAACGGCAAGCTGAGCTATGCGTGCGTCCCCAGCCAGCTTCGCCTCGATTTCGGCCACCGAGATATTGGCTCCACCGCGGATGATTATTTCTTTCTGACGCCCGGTGATTTTCAGATAACCCTCCTTGTCGATCGCGCCGATGTCGCCAGTGCGAAACCAGCCGCCTTCAAGGAGCATTTCCTGATCCAGCTCGGGGCGCTCGAAATAACCGAGAAAGCGCTGCGGCCCTCGCATGATTAGTGCGCCTTCCTCGCCGATTGGCGCGGCACTGTCATCATCGCGGAGGATACGCAGCTCTGTACCGGGAAACGGGCGCCCATCGGTCAGGAGGCGTTTCTCGTCAGACTCATTCAGCTTGCAGCCTGTGCCAATCCCTTCAGTCATACCCCATATTACAGAGGTCAGGGTGTCGGGCAGCTTTTGTTTTGCCTCGCGTAGCAGTTCCTCCGGCACATAGGCGCCGCCACATAAGATTACCTTCAGAGACAATTGTGCCGCGTATTGCGGAAACAGCGGGCTGTCAAACAGATCACGCAGCAACGTCGGTGTCACCAGCATGTACTTAGCTTTTTCTCTGGCCAGCAGCTTAAGTGCACGGTCAGCGATCCAGGATTCCAGCAGGACCACCGTTGCGCCAAGATACAACGCCAGGCGCACGCCGTGCACGAGACCTCCGGAGAATCCCAGCGGCGCCGCTGTGAAAATCACATCGTTGGCATCAAGATCGTAAATCGGCGCAACGGTCGAGTTCATGGCACCAAGCGTATTGGAGCTGTGCATGACGCCCTTTGGATCGCCGGAGGACCCGGATGTGAACAACAACGACATCAGGTCGGATGGCGAGACGTCAGGCATTAGAGGAGGCGCATCGGCAGAAACATCTGCGAGCAGAGTATCGTAGCCGATCCAACCGGTTACCTCCGGTTCCGCGCCGACTGCAATTCGTGTCGCTAATAATTCGTTACTTGCAGCGATGCGTTCGATCATGCCGATAAAGTCGTGTCCCCGAAACTCGGAGGCGACCACAATGCCTTTGGCACCGGTTGTCTTCAGTACGCCACCAAACTCATGTTCACGGCCTGCAATCGGCATGTGTACACAGATCGCACCGAGATAGCCAAGGGCGAGCATGAATATCGGGACGTGTTGCCAGTTCGGCACCGCAATAATGAACTTGTCACCCTGGCGAATGCCCTGTGCGTGTAGCGCCGCGGCCAGCCGAGAAACGGCGACCGCCATTTCAGCATACGTTATCGGTGCAAAGCGCTCGTCAACAACAGCAATTTTGTCGGGCGAACGGTCGACAGCCTCTTCGAAGAAATCGGTCAGCAAGCGATCCGTCCAGTATCCCTTGCTGCGGAACGAGTCGATCAAACCGTCCGGGTACTGTGTCATTGCCAAACCTTTCCCTGCTACATGGCGTAGCCGCCACTCACGCTGATGACCTGGCCGGTTGTATACGACGATTTATCCGATGCCAGCAACAACACCAGTGGCACGATGTCATTCGGCACACCGTGTCGTCGCAGAGGATACCGGCGCACCACTTTCGACAGCACCTCGTCGTTCTGGAATATCTGACTTTGGTGGCTCTCGCTGTGCCACAGGCTGTTAGCGCCTGCATCGTCACTGCTTTCCGGCAGTGTCAGTCCCGGGCAGACAACGTTCACGTTCAGGTTGAATTTACCAAATTCGCGTGCCAGCGCTTTGCTCCAGGCGATAACGCCTCCCTTGCAGGCGCTGTAAACGGCCTCCTGGTATTCGCCAACCCGGCCAGCATCCGAACCGATCGTTATGATCTTGCCGCTGCAGCGCTCAATCATGGACGGGGCCACGGCCCTGACACAGTTGATAGGTCCCCACAGATTGATCGCAATCTCGCGCTCGAAATCTTCGACGGGCTTGTCGAGGAACAAACCGTTGGCCGTCCAGCCTGCATTGTTTATGAGGATGTCGATCTGGCCGAAATGCCCGATAGTTTGTGCTGCCATTTC
>Ga0255048_10001096_pt1 | contig 19677 bp, 36 predicted proteins | sample JV7_2_2_MG_FD_183619 | JGI IMG/M metagenome (GOLD analysis project Ga0255048, IMG submission 183619) | Seawater microbial communities from Jervis Inlet, British Columbia, Canada - JV7_2_2 | ecosystem: Environmental > Aquatic > Marine > Inlet | place: Canada: British Columbia | collected 2016-10-06
GCGCATCGTCTCGGAGGTCTAGGCCAGGTGGCGCGCGCCCTCTCGCCCTCGCTCGATACGCTCATGGTCGCGAAACGCCGGCGGCCTGCCTGGCAGGTCAAGGTCTACGACGTGGTCGCCACGGCCGGCGCGACGATCAACGAGGTCGTGCTCGAGGGCCTCGGGCTCGGCACCGCGACCGCGCCGGTGCTCGATATTACCGACAATGTCAGCGAGGTCGACGTGAGCGAGGTAGGCGGCGACTACCTCGACACCGGCGTCGCGAGCTCGACGCTCAAGGTCACGCTCTCCGATCCGGCCGGAGCCTTCGACCCGCTCGGCACCGGGGCGTCTAACGGCTGGATCAAGCAGGGCAACGTGATCGTGCTGCGCGAGGGCGACCTTGGCGAAAGCGATCAGACGCTCTGGCCCATTACCTTCACGGGCAAGATCGTCGGCCAGCCTGGCGCCAACCGGAACCGCACGACCGGCAAGAGCCAGCTCGTCTTCAAGTGCCAGGACCGGACGGCGCCCTTCATGAGCCAGGAGATCACGAGTCGCGACTTCGGCCAGGGCTTCCAGCTTCAGGAAATGGCGCGCACCTTCGCGCTCGAAGACATGGGCCTGGGCCCCGACGAGATCGACTTCTTCGGCTTCGGCACGGTGAAGACCACCTGCCACTCGCCGACGCAATTCAACGAGTCGGGCCCGCTCACGACACTCGCACAGATCATGTTCGTCGACGGCTACCTGCCGCGCTTCCGCGGCGACGGCGTGCTCAGCGGCACCAACGGCGTGATCTCGAAGGGCCCGACGCGCACCTATCCCAACGACGAGATCGTCGTCTCGATCGTGCGGCCGATCGTCGAGCGTTCGGCGGTCACGACGGTGCGCCTGAAGGGCCTGGACTGCGACATGGAAAAGAACCTGCAGGACGAGCAGGATCTCGCCGAGGCCAATACGACCGTCGGCTTCATGGCGAAGAACCAGACGATCCCGACGCTCTGGAGCGAAGACGGCACCATGCAGGCGCTCAGCACTCGGATGGTCGTGCTCTCTAGCGTCGAGGATGGCCCCTTTGCGGCGGGCAGCGAGAGCTATTCCGAGACCTTGATCGACGCCTCGACCGACGCCGGCAGCACGCGCGGCGCGATCTCGGTGAAGAGCGGGCTGCACCTGGCGATTGTCATAGTAATCGCGATCGTCTGGATCGCCTCGCACTTTATCCCCGACCTCTCGGTCGGCTTCGTCGCCGGCAGCACGCTCCCGGTCGGGCGGCTCATCGAAGGGATCATCGGGCAGATCCTCTTCGGGATTCTCGGCACGGTCGGCGTCGGCCGGTACGTGATCCGCGGTATCCCCTTCGAGTTCATTTTCAAGGAAGTCGTCGGCGAGGCCGAGCTCGAATTCTTCGGCGTCGACGCGCTGCCCGTGCAGGACCGCGAAGAGGTCGAGGTCGAGAATCACCTTTTCAACACCCAGGCCGAGTGTGACGCCGGCGCCGTGCGCGTGCTCGACCGCGAGCAGGCCAAGGTCAACCTGCGCGACGTCGCCTTCTCGGCACCCGATCTGCGGCTCGAGCCAGACGACGTCTTCCAGACGGCAGACGAGCGGCGCTATATGATCCAGTCGGCGACCCGCAAGCTCAAGCGGCCCGACCGGGCGGGCGAGGTGCCGCCGGCGCGTTACAAGTGCTTCGAGGTGGGTGGAGTGTTCCCATGAGCGTGAAGCAGCAGATCAGCCGAGAGCTCAGGCGGGGCCGCACGAAGACGCGCGGGCGCACGACGAGCGACCCTTATCTGCACTCGATCGACCCTGCGAACAAGCTCTATACGACGTGGGTGGTCGACGTCGACACGGGCGCCAACCGCATCCTCAAGCGCGTCCCGATCAAGGCCAACAACCGCGGACGCGGCTACGCGCGCCGGTGCTCGCCGGTCTTCCTCGAACGCGACGCGCGCGGCCGCTGGCAGGTGATCGGGCCTGGCGATCGCGTGCCGCAGTCGGGCACAAAGACGCTGCTCAACCGCGCAACCGGAGCCACTACGCCGATCGCCGACGGCGTCGGCTTCGTCGTGGCGCCGGTCGACTACCTCGACCACTGGCAAGAGAATCTCGGCGGCTTCTCGCGCTTCGAGCTGCAGACACACGACTACCCAGGGGTCAAGGTGATCGACCCCGACGGAAATGAGGTGACCTAGTGGCCGGCACGCTCTCTCTGCTCAAGGCCTTCGCGACGCGGCAGGGCGGCGGATCGCCCTACACCGCCTTCGCGACCGACCACGACCTCAACTATCTCGCGATCGAGACGTGGGCGGCCGGCGTCACGTCCGAGCTCGCGTTGCTCGGTGGAAATGACGCGCCGCTCGGCAGTCTCGCGATCATCAACGAGACCGCCGCCACAGGGCGGATCGGCGAGCACTCGGCCGCGGTGACGGGCTCGAGCGCAAGCGGCACGACGCTCTCGGCTGGCTCGATCTATACGGGCGGCACGACCGGCGTGGTCGCGATGATCTCGGCGACCGTCACCGCGACGACCCAGCCCTCGGGCACGTTGACGCTCGCTATGAATGCTAACGGTATCCTCTCGTGGGAGGTCTCGGGCGGGCTTCAAGCGATCGACCTCTATAGCCGGGCGTCGTGGAACGGGACGATCTTCACGGTCGTCAGCGACGAGGTCGCGGTCGCGGCGATCCTCCCCGACGCCGACGAGATCGTCAACGCGCGCCAGCATGCCGGCGGCCTGGCCGGCGACTTCCCGGTCACGGGCAACCCGCAGCTCGAGGATCGGCTGCTACGCCTCGAAAACTTCCTCGAACGCAACCGAAGCCGCACGAGCCAGGTGGCGGGCTTCGACGTGGCGACGGGCGCGCTCACGCCGGTCGACATGGACACCGAGGTCTTCAAGGACGGCGTCACCTTCACGGCGACCTCTGATAATCATACGATCGTCCTGGCCGGCCTCTATCTGATCGTCGGCACGATCGACTACGACGAGACGACGATCACCACGGCTGGCTCGGGGCAGCTTCGCGACGCGGCGATATACGACGACGCCGTCGAGCTCGCCCGCCAGAGCGTGAGGCCGAGCACCACCAACAACACTCGGGTCGAGGTGACGGCGCTCGCCGAGATCGCGGCGGCGTCGATCGTCGAGCTGCGCGCTTTCCAAGACGCGAGCGGCGCCGACTCGACAATCAACGTGTCTGCTAGCTTGGCGATCGTGCGCCTCGGCCCGATCGTCTAAGGGAGACCGCCATGCCGCAACGCTTCTGCCTCTTGATCCTCGCCCTCGGTCTCGCCCTGGCCGCGCCTGCGGCCGCCGTTGATCCCGAGTGCGCCGCCTTCGACGACCCGCTCGTCAACCGCGATGCAACATGGGCGACGATCTCGCTGGTCGACGGCTTCTCTGGGGTCAACCTGTGCTCGCCGATCTTCACTCCCGACGGCTTCCGCTACGACGACGGCACCTACACGGCGCACGTCGGCGAGTGCGTCGTCGAGATCGACGGCAATCGCTACGCCTTCGCGACGGTGCGGTCGGGTCAGTTCTTTCAAGTATTCGCGGGCACCGAAGTCTTTTCGCCGTCCGGGTCGGTGCTCACGGATGTCTGGTGCGAGCTGCCAGACGGGACGCCGGGGCGGAAGCTCACGGCGATCGCGACGGCGGTGCCGGTGACGGAGCAGCCCGAGATCCCTTTGCAAGCAGCGCCCTAGCGGACCTGATCGCCTGGGCGCGGTGGATATTTCGATGCTTCGACTCAGGTTGACTCGCCTTTTCGAGCACCACGGCGGCACCTTCGGGCTGCTCGAGGATCTCGACGGCGCCCTGCGGCTCTACACGGTCGAGCGGCCATGGCTCGGCAACCGGCCGAGCGTCTCGTGCGTTCCGACCGGCGACTATACGCTCGAGGAGCACTCGAGCAGGCGCTTCCCGAAGACCTGGGCCCTCGTCGGTCGCACGGTGTCGCACTTCCCGGCCGGCAAGGCGCGCTCGGCCGTGCTCTTCCACGCCGGCAACCGGCCGGCCGACCTGCGCGGGTGCATCGCTCCAGGCCTCGTGCTCGGCACGCTGCACGGTCGGGCCGCGGTGACGAGCTCGAGGCGGGCTATGACGAAGCTACGCAAGGTCGCGGCCGACGATACGCCCCGCGGCATGCTGCTCGCGGACAAGCACCGGCTCACGATCACCAACCTCGGCGGGCCGCAAGGCCGCGCCAGCTAGGAGACCGCCATGCCCGACGCCGCAACTCGCGCACCTGCAGGCCAGATCGAAGACGGGATCGTGCTCACGCTGCTCGTCTGGGGGGCGCTACAGCTCTCGCAGGCCTTCCCCGACCTGGCGGGGCTGCTCGTCGTCTTGCCCGCCGTCGTCGTCAACCTGCTCGTCAAGGTGCTCCGCAACTACCTCGACGCACCGCTACTGCAGGCGCTCTTCGGCAACGCTGCGCTGCTCTCGATCGTCTTCGTCGTCACCGCCGGCCTGGGCTGCGCCAGCTACAACGCCGCGCCGGTGATCGCTGGCGCCGACGCCTACCAGGGCGCCACGACGCTCGCGAGCGAGGAGTGCGACGCGCTGCGCGAGGCGGCGGCTGCCCTCGTCGATCCGAATGGCCCCGACTCCGCGGTGCTCTGGCTCGGCAAGGCCGAGCAGCTCAAGACGATCTCGCGGGGCCTGGCCGAGCACGCCGTCCAGTGTGACGAGGTGGTCGAGCGGCCGGCGATGGGCGTCGGCACCTTCGGCCGCATCCGGGCCGCCTTCTCGGCGTCCTGGGCCAACGCGCGCGACGTCGCGCAGTAGAGGGGAATCATGAGTTCACCCGATCCCGCCTTGCATTCCGACCGCCTCGAGCGCGTGCGCGCACGAACCAACGTCTTCCTCACCGAGCTCCTGCGCAACCGGGCGACCCTCGGCGACGACGCGCTGCTCGAGATCGACGAGCAAGAGCTCCGGCTGCAGGCCGAGCTCATCCTCGACCAGCACGGCGCCGAGATCGTCAACCTGGGCACACGCGCGATCTTCGACCTGATCGTCGTGCGCGGCTCCGAGGCGCTCGACGTCGCGGCCTACGAGGGCGTGCTCAGCCAGCTCGGTGACCTGGCGCTCGCCGTCGAGGTCGAGGCTACGGCCGGCCGGATCGCGGGCGCTGCCCAGATCGTGCGCGATCGCCGCGAGCTCACGGCTGCACTGCTCGAGAGCTCCGAGCTCGTCGTGCGCGGCGTGCTCTGGGCCGCCCTGGGCGTGGCGCTCGGCCCCGAGCTCTCGTTGCTGGCTCAGGCCGCCACAGCGCCCGCAGCACCGCCGGCGTAGCTCTCTGGGCGGGGAGCTACCTGGCGCGGCCGATCGCCGGGCCTCGCGCAAGCGGCGGCCTCGGGCGGGCCGTGTACGGTGAAGGGCGCCCGCTGGCCGTGAGGTCGCGGGCGCCCTACGATCCGACCGGGCGCGCGGCATCGACCCCATCGAAGCCGCGCCCGTCATGCTGGGTTCGACCCTAGGGCCCCGAGGCGCGCATGCCTCGGGGCCCGCTTGCGTCCTGGCGCCTGGCGGCCAGGTAGGCGGCGCGGATCTTGGGCGGCACCGGGTAGAGCCCGCGCTTCTCGAGAGCCTCGACGACGGCCTGCCAGCCGGGCGAGGTCACGCCGGCCCCTAGGCCGCTGTGCAGGGCGAAAGTGCGCAGGGCCCAGGCCTGGCGAGGGCCGAGGCGGTATCGAGCCGCCAGGGCCCGCTCGAGGCGCCGCAGGTGGGTCAATCGACGAGCCCCGCCTCACATATACTCGAGCACGCGATCGAGCTCGGCGCGCAGGGAGCGCGCCTGGTAGAGAGAGAGGTAGAGCTGCACCTCGGAGGCCGGGCCGGCGACGCTGCCCTCGGGCACCTCGAAGCTCAGCTCGCGGGCCTCGAGCGTGAGCGAGACGTAGGGGTCGCGGTTGCGGCCTTCCTCGGCGGGGAGCTGGTTGTAGCGGCCGGTGACGACGAGCTCGCGGCTGCAAGCGTGCAGCGAGGCGTCGAGGCCGTTGCCGTTGCCGTAGGCCGTGCTGCGCACCTTGAGTGCGCCGTTTTCGAGGGTGCCGGTCATCATCGGAGTCTCCTATCTGCCGACGGCGCCAGGGCGCGTTCGGCCTCGTGGTACACGGCCCAGGCGTCGCCCGCGTCGTGCAGCTTGCCCTCTCGCTCGAGGGCGGTTGCGAGATCCTCGAAGCGACGCAGGACCGAGCGGCGCTCGACCTCCGGGATCGCTTCGAGCTGCCGGCGGATCGCCTGGCGCTTGTCGGCTCGTCGTCTGTGATGGCTCATGCCTGCCTCTTCGGCACGGTCGGCTCGGAGCTTGAGCGCAGATCCTCGACGGCCCTGGCGAGCACTCCGATCGCCGCTAGGTAGGGCGACAGCTTCACGGCCCACCCAGGCTCAGTGTCGCCGTCGATGTTGCGCACGAAGACACCTTCGTCGAAGCCGTCGAGCACCTTGACGATCGCGGCGTCGAGCTCGGCGCGCTGCTCGTCGTGCCAGGCGTCGATCTCGTCGCGGCAGGCCTGCTCGCTGGCGGCGTGACCGTGGCGGTCGTCGGGCGGGCCGTCGTAGTCGTCGTGGACATACTGCCAGTCGGCGGCGCGCGAGGGCACCGGCGGCGGGTCGTGCCCGATCGTGAAGCCTCGGTAGTTGCGGCTCATCGGTTGCGCCTCCAACGGTCTTCGAGCTCGAGGCCGGCGATCGCGGCTAGGGCTCCCAGGATCAGCCAGAGGGCCGGGCTCACGAGAAGACCACGAGCGGCACGATCGCCGGCGAGGGGGAGCGCGCGTAGGCGTCGCCCATCGCGTCGGCGACGGCGTGCCACGCCTGGCTCGCGCGGTTGAGCGCGCCACGCGCTTCGATGTAGAGGTCGCCAGCCTCTTCGAGCGAGGCGGCGGCGCAAATGAGGGCGGGGTAGTCGGGCATGGTCGGGTCTCCTAGAGGCCGGCCGCGGTCGCGATCGACCAGAGCCAGACGAAAAGGGCGAGGATTGAAGCGGCGGGGATCAGGACGATTAACTTGCTCATGTTCCTCTCTTCGTCTCGTTGGTGGCCCAGCTTGAGGGTTTTCGGTCGATTTATTTTCGACCGGCAACCGGCACGCAAAAGGCCCGCCACCCCACTAGGGCGACGGGCCTACGTGGCCCGCGGCGGCCGACTTTTCCCCAAGCCCGCGCATTGCTGCGCGTTGAGGCCGCCACCACGCTACCCGCGCGACACCCCTCCTCAGAAGGTCGCGCGGGCCTGTACTTGATTCTATTCGACCGGCTCAGGCTCCTCGGCCGCCGGCGCGAAGTCGTCGGTCTCGGGCCGCTCTTCGGGCTCCCACTCGACGCGCTTGCTCTGGTCGACCTCGACCGGCATGGGCGGCATCGACCCGCTGCCGCGCGGCTCGTTGGGGTCGGGGTCGAGCCAGACGCCGCCCTCGTCTGGATACTCGTCGACGAAGGCGAAGAGCCGGCCGTCACGCTTGCCGACCTCGAAGACGACCTCGTCGTCGCCCTCGAAGAGATCGAAGAGGATCTCGGCGGCCGTGCGGGTGAATCCGAGCGTCGGCGTCTTGGTCGTGGCCGGCGTGCGGCCGTCGGATGCGCGGGCCATCAGCAGAACACCCAGGAGAGCAGAGCGCCGGCGATCGGGAGCTCTCTGCAGGTGTGCTTCCAATTCGGCACGTTGCCGATCCTCGTGACGTCGCGGCGGGCCTCGACGGCGTCGGAGCAGGCCTCCGGCGCAGCCGAGTAGTTGAGCGCCTGGCAGGAATAGGTCTCTGCGCTCTTGGCCTGCTCGGCCAGGATGCAGGCGACCGGCGTGGGTTCGAGCTCGAAGTCGCAGGTCGATCGGGTGCAGACCTTCGCCTCGCGCCGCTTGCGGTGCTCGTCGCGGATCGCCTGGCGCGCATCCTGGCAGTCGACGGTCGCGCGCTTGAAGGTGACGCCGCGCTCGCTCTCGCACTCGTCGGCCCAGGCCTGGCGCAGCGCGGCCAGGTCGACCGAGCAGGCGGCCGCGTTCACGGCGTAACTCTTCTCGGCGTCGCAGATCAGGGCGCGGCGGCCCATGCTGGCGTTGCCGCCCACCGCTCCGGCCGCGATGAGTTCGAGACAATCGCTCGAAGAGTAGAGCGAGGCGGGCGTGCTGGCCGAGGCCGGGATCTCATGCACGAGGGTCACGGCCGCGCCGCTCGTAGCGTTCGCGCGGGAGTCGGCACGCGCTTCGGACCTGCCGCCGCCGCTCGGCTTCGCGGCGTGCTTTCGCGGCCCTGACTTGGGCCGCTCGACGTGCCCTCCGCTCGACTCCCAGGCGGCGGAATGCGAGGCCAGCGGAAATGCAAGCAGCATGGAAGCGATCGAGAGCAGCAGCGAGCGCGCTGAAAGCCCGCGTCGTGCGGTCGGGGCGGTGGTCATGGTTTTCCCTCATGGTTGCGGGCCTTGCCCTTGGCCCGAGGTTAGCCTCGGTGGGCCTGATTGCATTGGAAGACGACGAGCTCGATCTCGCGCATGAGCGCGGGCCGCTTCTCGATCTGCAGCTTCCGCATGTTCGCGAGCTGCGGGTCGCCGGCCTTCGCGCCGTAGTCTCTTTCGATCCGGTCGAGCTCGTCGTCGGCGTCGTCGTGCTGCTTGATGGCGCGCTTCGCGGCGAGGTAGGCCTCGCGCTGCTCGGTGGTGAGCTTGGTGTAGACGCCGGGGCGCAGCTTCGGCCTAGCCTGCGGGGTCGGGCTCTGGGTCTCGGGCATCGGTGTCGGTCTCCCCTTGAGCGGGTTGCGGAATCTCGGGCAGCGCATGGCGGAAGGCCTCGGCGTGGGCGACTAGCGTGCGGGCGATCGTGGTGCAGAATTCAGAAGCCTTGACGCCGACCTCGCTAACGGGAAAGAGCCGCCCGACCTTCGCGACCTCGTTGGCGGTGTCGAGCACGGCGTCGGCGAGGGCGTGGCCGGCGTCTAGGCTCTGCGTTGCGGCCTCGTAAAGCGCCTCGGCCTGCCTCATGGACTCGTTGCACTCGGCCACGTCGAATACGCCGTCGAGCTTGAAGCTCTTGCCGTCGTCGCCGCTCACGGCTTCACCTTCTCTACGCTCTTGAGCCAGTCGAGAAGCGCCTGCAGTACGTCGTTTTCGAGCGTGATCTCGTTGGTGCGCTGCGGGCCGCCGACCGTCGTATAGATCACGAGGTCGCCGGTCACGTCGGAGAGCTCGGCATAGGCGCCGTCGCCGAGGTAGGTCTCGAAGCGGCTCACGGCTTCACTTCCGGCACGAAGCCGGGCAGCGCAGAGGCGATCAGTTCGAGCTGATCGCGGTCGCAGTCGGCGAAGGTCTCCTGGCTCACGAGGTCGAGCACCTGGCGGCGGATCTCGACGGCGTATGCGGTGGCATCGCGGTCGTGCAGCCCAGGCCCACCCTCGGCCGAGACGTCGACGAGCGCGAGCGCTCGCTGGTCGATGCGCATGGCGATCTCGACGATCGCGTCACCGCGCTCGGGCGGCAGCGGTTGAGGGGGCCGAGCCGGGTCGGTCGGCGATGCGTCCGTCTGAGTCTCGACCCGGCGACCTGCCACGTCGAACGGAGGGTCGCTTTGCGATGCCGGCTCGGCCGCCTCGTCTTCACCCTCGTCTCTTCCCCCGAGGTTTACGAAAGCAGGGTGTACGCTGCGCTGGGGCTTCTCGCGCGGCGGTGTGACGTCGATCTCTGCGCGCGGCTCGTAGTCGGAGGCGCGCGACTCGGCGAGATCCTCAACCATGCCGACGCCATAGAGCACGTCTCCAAAGTGACGACGGCCTGCGCGTGCGCCCGCCTTCCAGATCGCGTGATCGGTCGGCCACTTCGTCCAGCTCGCGCCGGGATAGAGGCCGGCGGCGATGGCCTCGGCGATCGTGAAGCGCACGGTCGGGTTGGGCTTCTCGCGGTCGCGACGCTTACTCCGGCAGACGCCAGCGAAAAGCGGGTTGATCTTGCCGTCTCCGAGGAAGAGCTCGCCCTCGGTGTCAAGCTCATAGTATTCGGTCACGGCCGCGCCCTGGATCACGGCCGAGTAGCAGGCACCCTCAAGCGAGACCTTGTTGGCGACGACGTAGAAGAGCTGCGGGATCGAGCCGATCGGCAGGCCCATCCGGGCGGCCAGGTCGATCGCCCCGAAGACCGTCTCGGCCGACCTGAAGCCGCGCTGGGGCATGAGTGGATCGCGGAAGAGCTTGCGCGCAAGGTCAGATAGCTGGCGCGCGTCGGCCGGCACGAGGCCGCGCTCGGTGAAGGCGGCAACGCCTTGAATCGGGGCGGCCAGGTCGGGAAATTCGGTGGTCGCGGGCGTCTTCGGGACGGTCGGGGCGGGCTCGGTCATGGTCTCCTCGGCTCGAAAGTGTAGCCGGCCTGGCGGCCGGTGCTGGTTGCGTGTTAGTTGCGCGTCTTACCGGCTATCACGCCAGGCCCAGGCCAAGACGAGCGCGGCCAGGATCACGCCGACGACGACCTGCTCGGGGGTCAGTAGGCTCACACGCGCCTCGCGGCGCTCAATTTCTCACCGGCGGCACGCCGGGCACGCCCGGCCGCGCGAGGATCAGGTTGCCTTGAGCCGAGCCCTTGAGCGACTCGAAGCACGAGTAGACGACCAGGCCGACCGCTTCGAGTGCTGCGCGCGAATGCGCTTCGGCCGGCGGAATGCCGTGAGCCTCGAGCCCGAGCTGGCGATCTCGGAGCACGACGCCCGTGGCCGCCTTCACGAAAGCGAGGGCGACGTCTTCGGGCGAGAGGCCGCCGGGATTATCGAAGACGCCCTGGCGCCTGCAGCTTTCGATCGAGCCTTTGACCGCGCCGTCGGCGCCCTCTTGGATCGGGTTCTTCTTCATGCGAAGGTCCCCCACTCATCGGAGAAGCGTGCCCGCTTCCAGGGCGGCAGGTCGATCGGCGTGATCGCGAGCTCGGACACGGGCCACTTGCCCGAGGCGTTGCACTCGGCCCAGGTGTCGAGGTACTTGCGCGCGTCGCGCTCACCCTGCTCGATATCGAGCGGGTCGAGCTCGACCGGCAGCACGGCGAAGGGCGCGTCGCCTTCCATCGTCACGTGCACGAAGCGATGCTCGGCGCCGAAGACGGCGCGCGCGCCCATGCAGTAGAAGCCGGCCTGCACGTGCCAGTCGAGAGCGGCCGCCGATCGCTTGACGCCTTCCTTCGTGGCAAGTTGAAGCTGCTTCAAGTCGAGAATCGTCGGCCAGGCCTTGCCGCCGACCCCGAGCTCGACGAAGCGATCGAGCCTCGCCTTGCAACGCATCCCGGTCGCGGAATCGTCCCAGATCAGCGTGAGCTCGGTGTAGCCGGGCGCGTCGTGCAGCAGGTAACGCGCGGCTTCCTGCCCTTCGATGATCTTGGCCGAGGCCTTGATCCTGGCGAAGTCGGGGTCGCGGATCACGGTCGCGAAACGCGCCTCGAGCTCGACGAACGCCTTGCGCGCGTCGTCTGTCTTGAGCGTCGGGTCAAGAAATTGCTGCACGCCGTCGCGCTTCTCGACGCGCGTGGCCTGGCTCGGCGGCTTGCCGTCGGGGTTGGCCTTCGTCTTCTTCGGCATGCCTCGCCAAACGCCCTCGAAGACCGCGACCTCGTCGAAGAAGGTGTCGCGTTCGAGAAGCCAGGCGTGCAGGGCGCGGCCGTAGGCCTTCGAGTCGGTGTCCGTGTCGCCGTGGCTCATGTAGTGGCGCGCGTGGTAGGGCGAGTCGGCGAAGTGCTTGAGCGTGCTCGAGTTGGCGTAGGGCAGCGCGTGATAGACCCGCCAGGGCAGATCGGGATAGAAGCCGGGGGCGAGCTCGAGCTTCGGGTCGGGCGCCACAGCGAGGCCGGTGCGGTCCTGCAGGGTCTCGGGGGTGGGTTCGCTCATGCCGTCCACCTCGCGATTTGGCGCAGTATCAACTCGGTCATGGTCTTACCTCGCAGGGCCGCGTAGGCCTTGAAGGCGCGATGCATCGGCTCGGGCACGTCGATCGTTAGCTTCACAATGCCGCTCACTTGCCGGCCTCCGGCTGGGTGTCGCGCCATTGCTTCGCGACGAGCTTGAAGTAGCGCGGCAGAATGGCGCGGGTCTTGCCGTCGGCGAAGTCGTAGCCGAAGGGATCGCCTGTCCATGTCGAGGGGTTGAAGCGGCCCGAGACGGCGCGGCGGCCGAGTTCCTCGGTGACGCCGTCGACGTCGGCCTTCGTCCACTCGAAGGCGTCGTGGTGCCCTTCACTCGCGGGGTCGATCATGGCGCGGTCTCCTCTGGTTGGGTGGTAGGTGCCGAGCGGCACCGCGAAGGTGACGGCGCCCGGCCGATCGCGTGCTGCACATCGGCCGTGCGCTGCCGCTTGAGCTCGAGCTCGACCTCGCGCTGGATGATCTCGAGCGTCGAGTAGGAGAGCGCAAGGCGACCGTCGAGCTTCTGCGCGATCGCCACTCGGCAGCGGACGGCGCGGCCGTGCGGCGTGAGCCGGCGGTTGACGGTGCGCTTGCGCTGGCTCATGAGACCGAGAGCCTTACGGCGAAGGCGCCCCAGACGGCCGCCCAGAATCCCGCGCGCAGCCAGCCAGTCGAGCGCGGGTCGTCGTCGTGCAGCGCGCACGCGAGGATTGACGCCACGGCGACGAAGAGCAGGCCGCCGGCGGCGGCCGCCGCGGTGAGCGCGAGCCAGGGCGGGATCAATGGGTCGGGCCTCGTCGTCGCTCGGTCGTCTCGCGCACGAGCTCCCCGAGGATCTTGGCGTCGGCATCGAAGGCGGGCCCGTATGCCTTCCGAAGCGCGACGAAGGCGATCGAGAGCACGACGTCGAAGTCGATACGCATGGCGAGGTGCATGAGCTCGCCCGCGACGATCGCCTTGATCGAGCGCCAGGTCGCGGGGCCGGTCTCGCTCAGCGGCCGGGGGTTGGCCTTTGCTTCTCGCCAGCGCTCGCGCAAGGGCTTCCGCTTCACGGCAGGCCCTTGCCGGAGCGCTCGACCTCGAGCGCTTGTTTCGCGACCTCGCCGGCCTCGATCTCGAAGCACGAGGAGCAGGCCGGCCACTCGACGGTGTATCGGACGCCGGTGACGACGTTGGCCTGCCCGCGGTAGCCGCGGAGGGTGCCGATCTTGTCGACGCCGACGTTGAGCTCCTCGCCGCAGACGTCGCACTCGATCGTCTCGAGCTGGCCCTTGTGGCAGCCGTCGGCGGTGCAGGTGTAGGAAATTCCTGCCGTCCAGGGGGCGGCGCCGTTGGGCACGTGCTCGACCCGGCCTTCGCCTTCGCAGGTCGGGCAAGGCGCGTCGAAGTCTACGGTCGGAGGGGTCTGCTCGAGGGGCACGGGGAAACCTTTCGGGGTCTGAAGTGTAACACCTTTTCGGCTAGGAAGTGTGGTAACTTTAGCTGCTCACCTCCAACCGGCAGGAGCCCGACCTATGTCTACGCCCCCCTTCGATAAGCTCGAAGCCTTGGCCGAGCTCGGTATCGGCCACGAAGAGCTCGCAATCGCCACCCGGCTCGCCTTCGCGGCCCGCAAAGCGGGCATCAGGGCGGGCCAAGGGCGCTCGCCGTCGCTCATACTCAGCCCGAGCGACGAGGTCGCGATCACGCAATGCCGGCAGCGGCCCGCCATCGCTCGCCGTCTCGAGGCCGCTGCCGAGCGCCTCGGGCTTCGCCTGCAGAGCAGCGCTACCGCCTAACAGGTGACCCGGCCGACGCCCAAGCGATCGGCCCCTCTGTCAAGGTGGAAGCGAGCCGTCGCCCAGCTACCGAGAGGCGACGGGCGTGCTGCCGCCCTGGCCGTCGGGCTCGCCCTCGAGAGTTTCGCCTCACGCGACGGCGTCGCGTGGCCGAGCGGCGCGGCCCTCGTGGAAGCGAGCGGCCTCGGCCTTCGGACGGTGCGCCGTGGGATCGCCGTGCTCAAGCTCGCAGACCTCATCGAAGAAATCGGCCGGAGAGGGCGCACCCGGCAGGTGATCGTCTGGCACTTGCGCGTGCCCGCCGAGGATCAGCTCGAGCTCGGGATCGACCCGCTAACAGTGCCGGGGGCCGGCACCCTTACACCCTTCCGAAAGGGTGCCGGGGACGGACCCGAAAGGGTGCCGGAGGCCGGCCGCGAAGGGTGCCGGCCCCCGGCACACGGAAGCCCCAGGGAAGCCCCAAAGGAAGCAAGCCCCCCTCGCTCCGCTCGGGGGTCCGGGGGGGAGACGCCCGAGCCCGACCTCCCGACCGCCAAGGCCAAGCCCACGACCCACCCGCCCGAGTGGAGCCAGGCCGACTTCGACTACCTGCACGGCTGGCGTGACGATCCCGTGAGCAAGGTGTCGCCCGCCGTGCGATCGCTCACCGACGCCGAGATCGACGACCTCGCCGAAACCTGCCTCGATCACTTCCGAGGCACCGGCAAGCCGAAGACCACCTGGCGCGCCGTCGCCCGCAATTGGATCAAGCGTGACGCCGCCCGCACCCTGGCCGACCGCAGGCGCAACGGCGGCCCCGCCTCGGTCTCGACCGCCGCCCAGGAAGTCGACGACTTGGTCAGCCTCGACGAGCTCGGCGGCAGTGATCCGCTCGAGAGAGCTCGAAACGTCACCCCGACCGGCCCCACGGCTACCCCCCAGCAGAGGAGAATCACTTGACCAAGCAGACCTTTCACGAGCCGGGCGATCGCGACGCCCGCAAGGCGATCCTTACGCGGCTCATCGCCACCTTGCCCCAGAAGGCCCGCGACCAGGCCGACACGAAGGTCTTGCTGCGCAGCTACATCGAGGCAACAGCACAGCTTCCGCGCCTCGTGCTCGCCCGCGTCGTCAAGCTCTCACTCGAGGCCGATGAGTGGCTTACCCCGCCGAGTATCCTGCGCACGCGCGCTGCGCAGCTCTTCCTCGAGCTCGAGCTGCTCGAACGTGGCGAAGATCCCGAGCTCGCCCGCGTGCTCAACTCGGCCGAGGTGCCGATACTTGTGGCCCGCATGCACAACCGCAGCGAGGCCGGGCACCTCGACGTCTTCGTCAACGCCGAGGGAAGGCTCGAACCTAGGGGCTACCGCCAGACTCAGACCGAGCAGGCTGCACGCGAGGCCGACACCCGCGACCTCGACCTGCACGCCCCGCGGCTCGCCTCGGTGCCCTGGGAGCGCCGCGACCTCCCGCCCTACGGCCGCTCCTGGCCGGTGCTCTGCGCCTGGTCGGCTGCGGTGCCTCGTGGCCGGCTTCAGTGCGGGAGGCTGGCCATCGGCTCGGTCGGCCCTCCCGATGGGCCCGAGGCTGGGCCCTTCCGCCCCTCGTGCGAGTTCCACGCGCTGCACGCGCACCTCACCTACGGGCGCGCCGCCAGAAGCCTCTCAGGGCTCCGCATGGTCGTCGCGCCCACCGAGCGCCTCAGTCAGACACTCGAGCTCGACACCGAGGGCGCCCTCATCCGGGCAATCGAACCCAGGGCTACACCGAGCCCAGAGGGCCCCTCGTTCGACTGCGGCCCCGACGACTTCATGCCGCTCGGAGCGGCCCTCAGCAGCGCCCTCGGGCCCTCGGTGCCACCCGAGACGCCGCAGGATGAGCCCAGAGCGCCTTCGGCGTGGGGCGGTGGCCTGCCTGACCCCGTAGACGATTAACCACGCCCTCAGGGCGAGAGGAGCGTTGCACGTGGAACGGACCACCGTGAAGAACCAAGGAACTGCGCTCTACCACCGCGGCCGACTCCACTACGGCACGCCGCGCCAACCCTCGCCGGCGCAAGTGCTCCAGAGCATGCGCGAGGCGTGCTGGATCGACGCCACGCTCATCACGCCGGCGACCGGCCAGCGCAAGGGCCGCAAGAAGCCCCGCGCGGTGCGGCGGAAGCGCCGCGCGGTGAGGGCCGCCCGACGCGCGGGGCGGCGCAGGTGAGCGCCCTCCGTTGTGTCGAGTGGCCGCTCGAGGCCGGCTATCGGTGCACCGCGATGGTGCCCGAGCCGACTGCCTGGCTCGCAGCGGCTCTCGCCGTCTTGGCGCTCTGCGCCCTGCGGTGTCTGTGTAGCTTCGAGCGATCATGAGCGACCCTCGCCGCGTCGCGACACGCAGGCCGCTCGAGCGCCTATATCGCAACCCCACGCCGATCACCGGTATGTGTGTCGTCTGTGCGCTTCGTTTCGTCTTCCGGCGAGGTGAGCGTGGAGGGATCTCCGGCGAGGCCGTCGACGAGCACGGAGTCGGTATAGGTTCCAAGGCCTTCAGCTACCTCCCGGTCGACGGCCTGCTCTTAGAGGCCGACCACGTCGAGCGGCGCCTATGACCACCCGCAGCGGCGACCTCGTTCTCGCGGCGTTCTTCGGCGTGCTCACCGTGGCCGTCGAGGCTGCCGGCGCCCCGACGCTAGAGCTCCTCGCGTGCGCCGGTCTCTGCGCGCTCTATACGACGCTCGCGATCACAGGGAAGCCATGAGGCGCCAGCCGGCCTGGCTCGAGGCGGCCGGCAGCGAGGCCCGCGGCCCTCAGGTGCGACCGCTCTGGCCCAGGCGCTAGGCTGGCCGGCATGGGAGCCGAGCCGCGCTTCACCCTGGGCCAGCTCTGGCCCGTGCTGCTCGTAGGCGCGGCGGTCGTCGCTTCCTTCACGATCACGCAGTACACCGCCGACGCCAACGACGCTCGGATCACCGTGATCGAGGCCGCACAGGTCGCGCAGACGGCCGAGCTCGGCCAGGTCAAGACCGCCGTCGATCGCAACTCGGCGCAGATCGCGCAGCAGGCCCAGGGGATTAACTGGATCGGGCAGGCGCTCGAGAAGCTCGCCGAGAAGCAAGAGGTCCGGCTGCCCGCCAGGCCGATCGTGAGCGAGGCCGGCGCCCCGCCCGCTTCGGTCGCAGTACGCCCGCCCGACCCGAGCCGCCCAGGCGGGTAGCGCTATCGTCTCTCTTCCGAGAGGCCGCCCATGCCCACCGACGAGACCAAGCCGCTCCCCGCTCGCTGGCAGCTCTTCATCCGAGAATATGCCGCGCGGCCGTGGGCCTCGAAGGCCGCGATCGCCGCCGGATATGCGCCGAAATATGCGCGCCGCTCTGCCTGGCGGCTCCTGCAGCGGCCCGAGATCGCCGACGCCGTCGCCCGCGAAATGCAGCGAGCGGCCCAGCGCGTCGAGCTCACCGCCGACCGCCTGCTCGGCGAGCTCGCGGAGATCGCCTTCGTCGACCTGCGCGCCTTCTTCGACGACGACGGCAAGCCCCGCTCGATCGAGTCGTGGACGCCGGCGATGGGCGCGTGCGTCAAGTCGGTCAAGGCCGACGCCGAGGGCGGCTTCGAGATCACACTCTGGGATAAGACCCGCGCGATCAGCGACGGCCTGCGCTATCACGGCCTTCTGCGCGACGTGATCGACCTACGCAACCGCCTTGCCGAACCCGAGGCCGTGCCCGAGCCGCGCAACCTCACCGGGCTCAGCTACGAGCAAGCCGAGAAGCTCGACGCCCTGCTCGAGACCTTCGAGCGCGAGAAAGCAGCCGAGACGCTGCAATAGGAGACCCGCCCCATGCCCGCCAAGCCCAGCGACGACGAGGTGCGCGCCCGCCTCGAGCGCTTCGTCAAGAGCGTCGTCGACGATACGGTCAAGGCCTACGAGGAAGCGGTCGCTTCGCGTGAAACGCTCTGGTTGGAGCTCTTCGCGATCCTGCGGCAACTCGACCCAGAGCCGCTCGGCCTGCTCTCGCGCGTGCGGCTGCAGGCGATCCTCGACGAGCTCGAGGTCGACGACTAGGCGGTGCTCCCCGACCGCGCGAATCTCTGCGCCGACAAGCTCTCCAGCTTCATGCGACACGGCTGGCCGCACGTCGACCCCTCGATCTTCGTGAGCGGCTGGCACCTCGGGCTCATCGCCGAGTGGCTCGAGGCCCTGCTCGCCGGCGAGATTCAGCGCGCGATCTTCAACGTGCCGCCGGGCCATTGCAAGAGTCTCGAGGTGTCGGTCTTCTTCCCGGCCTGGGTCTGGATCAAACACCCGGAGAAGCGATTTGTCGCGACGTCCTACCGAGGCGACCTGGCGCTGCGCGACGCCGACCGATCGCGCGAGCTCATGCGGTCGGCCTGGTATCAAGACGCCTGGGGCTCGCGCTTCTACGTGCGCTCGGATCAGGACACGAAGAGCCGCTTCACCAACAACTACGGCGGCTACCGATTCTCGACCGCGACGTCGGGGATCATGGGCGAGGGCGGCGACTACATCGTCTTCGACGATCCGCATAACGTCGAGCAGGCCGAGAGCGACGACGTGCGCGAAGACGCGGTCCGCAAGATCAGGCTCGCCCTGCCGACCCGCGTGCGCGCGCCCGAGGGCGAAGGCGGGATCGTCGCGATCATGCAGCGGCTACACACCCGCGACTTCGCTGGCCGGATGATCGCCGAAGACGGCGGCTGGTATCACCTCTGTCTGCCGGCGCGCTTCGAGAAGGGCCACCCCTTCGTGAGCGTCCCGGTCAAGCTCAAGAGCGGAAAGACCCTGCCGGGCGATCCGCGCACGGTCGAAGGTGAGCCGCTCTGGCCCGAGCTCTTCCCAGACTCGCGGATCACGAGCCTCGAAGACGCGCTCGGCCCCTACGGCGCCGCCGGTCAGCTCCGGCAGTATCCGGTCGCGCGCGAGGGCGGCCTTTTCAAACGGGCCTGGTTCGCCAGCCAGATCATCGACGCCGCCGACGTGCCCGAGGGCGGCGCCCGGCCGGTGCGCGGCTACGACCTGGCCGGCTCGAAGACCAACCGCTCGCCCTACTCGGCCTCGGTGAAGATCCAAAGAATCGTCCGGCCCGAGTGGCGCACGCCCCGCTACTTCGTGCTTCACGCCTCACGCATCCGAGGCACGCCGCACGAGGTCGAGAGCTGGATCGTCGCCATGGCGGCCACCGACGGCCACGGCGTCGAGATCGACTTTCCGCAGGACCCAGGCCAGGCCGGCAAGGCTCAGGTGCAGTCGCTCAAGGGCCTCGTCGACGGCTACGTCGTGAGGAGCTCGCCGGAGTCGGGCAGCAAGGTCGCGCGGGCCGAGCCCTTCTCGAGCCAGTGCGAGGGCGGCAACGCCTATCTCGTGCAGGGTGCGTGGAACGACCCCTACCTCGACGAGCTCTGCCTCTTCCCCTTCGGCGATTATGCCGACTTCACGGATGCTACCAGTAGGGCCTACCATCGCGCGCGAAAGCGCGACACCCAGACGGTCGGGCTCGGCGCCGAGGTGATCGGCTAGCAGGAAGCAGGGGGCAACGTGGCGGGCTTCGGCAACGGTTTTTCGCTCGGCGGCCTCTTCACGCGCGTCCGGCGCAACCCCGCCCCCACCGAGCAGGTCGGCGAGCTCGGCACCCAGGTTATCGGCGGCTTCATTCAGGAGCACGAGACCAACGCCAGCCTCGTCGGTCAGAAGCGCTATCAGACCTTCAGCAACATTCTCGCCAATACCTCAATCGTCGCGGCGAGCATCCGTTACTACCTCAACCTCGTCTCGAAGGTCTCCTGGCGGGCCGAGCCCGTCGACCCCAACGATCGCCAGGCCGACGAGGCCGCGCAGCTCATGGATTACGTGATGCAAAACATCACGCACCTGCCCTGGCACCGGGTCGTGAGACGCGCGGCGATGTACCGCTTCCACGGCTTCTCGATTCAGGAGTGGACGGCGCGCAAGATCGAGGTCGGCGACTTCGCTGGCGGGATCGGCCTTGCCGACATAGGCGCGCGGCCGCAGGTCACGATCGAGCGCTGGGATCTCGACAAGTCTGGGCACGTGCAGGGCGTGATTCA
>Ga0255048_10001099_pt1 | contig 19653 bp, 18 predicted proteins | sample JV7_2_2_MG_FD_183619 | JGI IMG/M metagenome (GOLD analysis project Ga0255048, IMG submission 183619) | Seawater microbial communities from Jervis Inlet, British Columbia, Canada - JV7_2_2 | ecosystem: Environmental > Aquatic > Marine > Inlet | place: Canada: British Columbia | collected 2016-10-06
GCCGAGAAGCTGATCGAATTTGCAGACCGGGAGCTTAAGCGCGTCTTTTTCGTCAACAGTGGTGCCGAGGCAAACGAGAATGCTCTGCGCCTTGCTTTTCGGGCAACCGGCCGGCAGAAGGTTATCGCCATCGAGCATGGCTTTCATGGCCGAACCGCGGCGGCGGCGGCCATCAGCTTCGGTTCCAATCGGGGCTGGTACGGGTTTCCGTCACTGCCGTTCGAAACCAGCTTCGTCGCACGTGACGATGTCGATGCGTTGACCGCAGCCGTGGACAAAGACACGGCCGCACTCATCGTCGAACCGGTTCAGGGCCTCGCCGGTGCTTATGATCTTTCGCCGGAGTTTCTGCGGGCAGCCAGGACCCTCACCCATGCCGCCGGCGCGATGCTGATATTCGACGAGGTTCAGACCGGCATGGGGCGGCTCGGTGCCCCCTTCGGTGCGGGACTTCACGGGATAGAGCCGGACCTCCTGACGACAGCGAAAGGACTTGCCGGTGGCATTCCGGCGGGCGCCGTATTGATGCGCCCTGAGATTGCAAAGGATCTCAAAGCCGGCGATCTCGGCACGACCTTTGGTGGCGGCCCGGTCGCCTCGGCCGCAATCGAAGCCGTCATCGACACGATCGTCGCCGAATCTCTGCTCGACAACGTGCGGGAGGTGTCGAGCAAGATTCGTGCAAGCTGCCAGACCGGTCCCGTCGAATCGATTCATGGCTTGGGTTTCCTGCTGGGTCTCAAGACAACGATACCCGCTGCCAGAGTTCGCGACGCGCTGCTGGCAAAAAACATATTGACCGGCACGAGCACGGACGCGCATGTCCTGCGTTTGCTGCCGCCACTGACGCTAAGCTGCGAGCATGTCGAGCGGCTCGCCACTGCCCTGGGAGAAATCGACGATGCTTGAGTTCAATGATTTAGCCGACTGTTCGGCCGAACAAATCGAGACGCTGCTGGCACTGGCACGACGCCTTGACACGCAACCCGAGCCGCGCGCGCTCGAGGGCAAGGTGCTCGCACTCTTGTTCCTGAGCCCGTCGCTTAGAACACTCACGTCCTTTCAGGCTGCAATGGTGAGGCTCGGCGGCGGCTCCTTCGTCATTTCTCCAGACATGTCGATTCACGGCCTTGAGACAAGAGGCGGCATCGTCATGGATGGTGTGGCAGCCGAGCATATCAAGGAAGCCGTCCCCGTCATCGATTCTTACGGCGACGCACTCGGCATTCGGGCTTTCGCGAAACGACGCAATATCGATGAGGATCTAGCCGATAACGAATTCAAAGCGTTAGCCAACCTGGCCGACGGTCCGGTCATCAATATGGAGTCGGCGATCAATCACCCCTGCCAGAGCCTCGCCGACTGGAAGACCCTGGATGATCTCGGGGTACCGAAGCAGGGCGGACGCTTCGTCCTTTCCTGGGCCTATCACCCGCGACGGCTACCACTTGCCGTCCCCTCAGCGACGGTCCACATGGCGGCGATGCGGGGCATGGATGTCGTCGTGCACCGGCCACCGGGCTTCGAATTGCCGCCGGCGATTATGGACAAAGCACAAAGGGCGGCGGCCGAGTCCGGCGGCAGCGTTAGCGAAACCGACGACCGGAATGAAGCGACCGAGGGTGCCGATATCATCTACGCGAAATCATGGTCTTCGACGGCACATTATGGCGACGAACAATTGGACCAGAAGCTTCGTGAGGAACACTTACCCTGGTGCGTCGACGAAAGCTGGTTCGACAACGCAAAGCCTGAGAGCCGCTTTATGCACTGCCTGCCGGTCAGACGCGGTGTCGTCGTCACCGATCAGGTCCTCGATGGCGCGCGCAGTGTCGTCATTGCCGAAGCGCGAAATCGCATGGTTGTGCAAATGGCCGTGCTCCACCAACTGATGAACGGTAGCGGATGATGACGAGACTGAGCGTCAACGAAAGAACGATAGCGGTGACGGCGTTAAAGCACGCAGCTCCCTACATCCGAATGTACAAAGGCAAGGTCTTCGTACTCAAAGCCGGGGGTGAAGCCTTCAACACGCCCGAAGACGTGCGTCGCCTCGTCGAGCAGATCGGAATCCTGCATCAGGTCGGTATCCGGATCGTACTGGTTCACGGTGGAGGACCGCAGTCGACGTCGCTTGCCGGCCGGCTCAACATCGATGCGCATTTCGTCGACGGGCGAAGAGTCACGGATACAGACGGGCTAGGCGTCATGGCGATGGTACTGAACGGTCAGATCAACACCGCCATCGTCGCAGCCTGCAGGGCCTGCAGCGTACCGGCTGTCGGCGTCAGCGGTGTCGATGCCGGCCTTATTCAGGCCGCTAAGCGTCCCCCGGTCAAACGCGACAATGGTGACACCGTAGACTACGGCTATGTTGGAGACATCCAGAGCGTCAACTCCAGCGTCCTCGACAATCTGCTCGATGACAATCTCGTGCCGATCGTCAGCCCGTTGTCAGCCGACGACGCCGGTACGTTGCTCAATATCAATGCAGATACGGTTGCAGCGGCCATCGCCGGCGACCTGAGTGCAGAAAAGCTGATCCTCGCGACCGGGGCACCGGGTATCCTGGAACGTCTCGATGACCCACGATCACTGATCTCCTACGTGGACAGCGCCGGGCTGCAGCAGCTTCGCAACGACGGTAAGCTCATCGACGGAATGCTGCCAAAGGTTGCCGCAATCGAGAGGGCGCTCGCGGCCGGCGTACCGCGAGTGCATGTCATCTCCTACTCGCAGCCCGACGGCCTGCTGCTCGAAGTCTTCACCAACGAAGGTACGGGCACGCTGGTCGTCGCCGATACCGACGAGCTTAGCGACGCCGAGCAAAGGGGGTAGCGAAGCGATGGCAAGGCTCTGGGACAAAGGAAAGACGCTAGACCAGCGAATCCTCGAATTTACGGCTGGCGAAGATCATCGGCTTGACGAGCGGCTCGTCACCTATGACGTTCGTGCATCGATTGCGCATGCACGAATGCTTGAGACGCAGGGCCTGCTCGATCCGTTTGAATGCTCGGCCATTACGGCGCAGCTTGCACAGCTTGACGAGGCGCATTCTAAAGGTGAATGGTCGATCGAACTCGCGGATGAAGACGTTCATACGGCGCTTGAGCGCCGCATGATCGAAAGGATCGGTGAACCGGGGGGGCGTGTCCACCTCGGACGATCGCGAAATGATCAGGTGCTTACGGCACTGCGCCTCTATATGAAAGACGCCATCGATGAGCTCGTCGACCGCTCCGCCGACGTCGTTGCTGCGCTCCAGAATATTGCGGCTGAACAAGGCTCGATCGCCCTGCCGGGCTATACCCATATGCAGCCGGCGATGCCCAGCACGGTCGCGCTCTGGGCCACGGGCTTCGCCGCCGAAATCGCTGATGACCGTGACGGTCTTCGTGCGGCCGCCAGAAGGGCCGATAAGTCGCCACTCGGATCCGCCGCGGGCTACGGCACACCGAAGCTCTCGATCGATCGAGAGGCGACACGAGCCGCACTCGGTTTCGCACAAATTCATGAGCCGGTTACTGCGGTGCAGCTGAGTCGGGGGAAAGCTGAAGCTTCGCTCTTGTTCGAGCTTTCTCTGGTGAGTGCAGACCTTGGACGACTCGCTGCCGATCTCATGCTCTTTTACATGGAAGAGCTCGCTTTCGTCTCGCTGCCCAACGACATGACGACCGGCTCGTCGATCATGCCGCAGAAGCGCAACCCCGATGTCTTTGAGCTCGTGCGCGCAGCGTCGGCCACCGTCCAGAGTGCGCTCAACGAAACACTGGCGATTACGGTCAAACTGCCTTCCGGTTACCATCGGGACCTGCAGCGACTCAAGAGCCCGCTGTTTCGCGGTATTGACCTGACGCTGGATTGCCTCGAGATCATGGCACATGCACTGAAGTCGGTTGTGTTCAATGCGGACAGGATTTCGCTGCAACACTCGTTGTTCGCCACCGAACGTGCAAATGAGCTCGTTCTGAATGAGGGGATACCGTTCCGCGAAGCCTACCGGCGCATCGCGGCTGAGCACGAGCAGCAGAAGGACGACGAATGAACGACAGATCGCTTTCCGTCACCATCACCGTCATTGCCTTGCTGGCGTTCACGCTCACAGGGTGTGGCCAAATGGGCCAGTTGACGTTGCCCGATGAGACCGCTGACGGCGAAGAAGAACAAAGCGACGAGGAGAATGAGCGCTAAGCCTGTCGTTCTGATCGACGGCTCGTCCTATCTCTATCGGGCCTTCCATGTGCCGAACCTGCAACGGCTCAGTGATTCGTCCGGCAATCCGACCGGTGCCGTTCACGGCATACTCAATATGACGAATCGGCTCGTTGCCGACTACAACCCCGAGCACATCGCGGTCATTTTCGATGCCCCCGGCAAGACGTTTCGTAACGATCTCTATTCCGATTACAAAGCCAACCGACCACCGATGCCCGATGAACTTCGATCGCAGATTGAGCCGTCGCTCGCCGCAATAGAAGCGCTCGGTATCAAAGTCATCCGTATTCAGGGCGTAGAGGCCGACGACGTCATCGGCACTTTGGCAACACTGGCAAGTGCCGAGGGCCTGGAGACGATCATCTCGACGACCGATAAGGACATGACACAGCTCGTTGATGATCACGTCATCGTCCTCAACACGATGGATGATCGCAAGCTCGATGTGATGGGGGTTGAAGAAAAATTCGGCGTCAAGCCCTCGCGCATCATCGATTTTCTGGCGCTTGTCGGCGACAGTTCCGACAACATTCCGGGGGTCCCGAGTGTTGGGCCGAAGACTGCGCAGAAGTGGCTCGCGAAATACGGCGATCTCGACAACCTGGTTGCGCACGCGGACGAAATCGGCGGCAAAGTCGGCGAGAAATTCAGAGGCGCACTCGATTCACTGCCGCTCTATAAGAAACTCGTAACGATCAAGTGTGACGTCGAACTGCCGTTCTCCCTGGAGAGCATCAGCCGCGGCCCGGTCGACGGCGATCGGCTGCGTACCGTGCTCGAACCGCTGGACATGTTCCAGGTGCTCAGACGGCTCCTTGATGGTAGCGAAGCGGAGACGAAACCGGCAGCCGATACGAACTACGAGATCATTCTCACCGAAGAGCAGCTCGAGCAATGGATTGAACGTATCGACAATGCCGCGCTCACCGCCTTTGATACCGAGACGACGAGTCTGGATTACATGAACGCCGAGCTCGTTGGCTTGTCGCTCAGTACGGAGCCATCGAGCGCCGCTTACGTGCCGGTCGCTCACAGCTACGATGGTGCACCGGCACAACTCGATCGCAGTGAGGTACTGACTCTGCTCAAGCCCTGGCTCGAAGACGACGAGAAGCTCAAGGTAGGCCATCACCTCAAGTACGACGCCCACGTTCTGGAAAACTACGGCATCGCCCTGGCTGGAATTGAGCACGACACAATGCTCGAATCCTACGTCCTGAACTCGACGGCGACACGCCACGACATGGATTCTGTCGCCGCAAAATATCTCCGCTTAACAACGACGAAATACGAAGATGTGGCCGGCAAGGGAGCGAAGCAGATCGGGTTCGATCAGGTCGACCTTGAGCATGCCGGACCCTATGCCGCTCAGGATGCCGATGTCAGTTTGCGGCTGCATCAGGCGATCTGGCCTGCGCTCAAAGCTTTGCCTGCACTTTGCCGTGTTTACCGTGAGATCGAGCGTCCACTGCTTCACGTGCTTCAGCGCATGGAGCACACCGGCGTTCTCGTCGATGCCGACATGCTGTCCAGGCAGAGCAAAGAACTTGCTGAAGCCATGGCGACAGCCGAGGCCGCCGTCTTCGATATTGCCGGCTGTGAATTCAATCTCGGCTCACCGAAACAGCTGCAAGAGATTCTGTTCGAGAAGCTTGAATTGCCGGTACTCGGCAAGACACCGAAGGGCCAGCCCTCGACTGCCGAAAGTGTGCTTGCCGAACTCGCCCAGGACTATGAGCTACCGGCACTCATACTTGAATACCGCGCGCTCTCCAAACTTAAATCCACTTATACCGACAAGCTGCCGCGCGAGATCAATGTTAAGACAGGCCGAATCCACACTTCTTATCATCAGGCTGTCGCCGCAACAGGCCGGCTCTCTTCTTCGGGTCCAAATCTGCAGAATATTCCCATTAGAAAGCCCGAAGGACGACGCATCCGCCAAGCCTTCATCGCGCCATCAGGTCATCACCTGATCGCAGCCGATTACTCCCAGATTGAGCTTAGGATCATGGCGCACCTTTCCGGTGACGAGGGCCTGATCACCGCGTTCAGACAGGAACAGGATGTCCATCGAGCAACGGCAGCTGAGGTTTTCGGCGTCACGCCCGAGGAGGTCGACGACCAGCAGCGTCGTTCAGCGAAGGCCATCAATTTCGGCCTGATCTACGGTATGTCCGCATTCGGCCTGGCGAAGCAGCTCGGCACCACACTGCAAGATGCCCGCGACTATGTTGACCGTTATTTCGAGCGTTACCCGGGCGTCAAGGCTTTCATGGATGGTACGCGCGAGCTCGCAAGAGAGCAGGGGTTCGTGAGTACAATCTTTGGTCGGCGCCTTTATTTGCCCGACATTCGTGCACGCAATGCGCCACGGCGTCAATACGCCGAACGAAGTGCGATCAATGCGCCGATGCAGGGCTCTGCAGCCGACATCATCAAGCTTGCGATGATCGAAGTCGCGCAACGAATCGACACCGGTGCACTACCTGGCCGACTGATCATGCAGGTACACGATGAGCTCGTTCTCGAGGTCGAGACGCACGCTTCGGAAGCTGCAATGGCGCAGCTCGTCGAAATCATGCAGGGCGCCGCAGAGCTCACCGTGCCGATCAGGGTCGATGCCAACGCTGGCACAAACTGGGACGAGGCACACTAGGAACTTCGTACCTGACTCCCATCAGCCGGTACTCGAGGCTTTTCTAGTCTCCGTTTTGCGGCGAAAGCCAGGTCAGGAGTCGGGCCTTCGCCGGCTCGACGCCGGTACCGTCGACGGTTGAGAATCGCATCACGTCGATCGTATCGTCGACAGCCTTCCGAACCTCAAGACACTGGCGGGTACCAGCACCTCGCGACTGCTTGTCGGACTTGGTCAACAGAATGGCAACCGGGATGGCGAGTTCGGACGCCATCAGGATCATGGTCTCGTCGCCTTCGCGTAGGCCGCGCCTGATATCGACCGTCAGAAACAAGCCAGCGAGGGAATGTCGGGCCTCGAAATAGGCCTCGACGAGAACGCGCCATTCACGGCGCAGCCGATCGGGCACGCGAGCAAATCCATATCCTGGCAGATCGACGAGCCTGTGCTCGTTGCCGAGATCAAAAAAATTAATGAGCTGCGTGCGGCCCGGTGTCTTACTGACCCTCGCGAGCTTGGTCTGAGCCACGATCCGGTTTATCGCACTCGATTTGCCGGAATTGGACCGACCAACGAAGGCGATCTCCGCACCCGTGTCTTCAGGGAAACCGTCTGCGCCTGCGGCGCTTTTGATAAATTTGGCCTGCATACTGTGTTCCATGACCGACCGGGATTCGGCTCCAGGTCTCTGATCACAAAGGGCGCTTAGTGTACAATCGCGGCGCTTTCCAGAGGTAAATAATCAAGATCGTGCACCTTTCGAGACAGCGTGCCCTGCGCAGCGAATTCTGCTTATCGCTGACCCTGATTGCTGCGCTTGCAATCAGTTTCGGTGTCTCCGAGCTTCGCGCCCAGGACGGCGTCGTTGAGGCAGGCCAGGCGCTATCAACGACCTGTGCCGCCTGTCATGGCGCCGATGGCAATTCGGTTACTCCTGAATGGCCGTCGCTGGCCGGTCAACATGCCACTTATACGGAACGCCAGCTACAGGCCTATCGAGCCGGCGAGCGGTCAGACGCCGGAATGCAGGGATTCGCCGCCACATTGTCCGAACAAGGCATGAAGGACCTCGCTGCCTACTACGCCACGCAATCCATCGCATCCAAGGGTGCCGACCCGGATCTGGTCGAACACGGGGAGCGCATCTATCGTGGCGGCATACCCGAACGTGAAATCGCCGCCTGCATCGCCTGCCATGGCCCGGGCGGCAAAGGCAATCCGCTTGCAGGGTACCCTGCCATCAGCCATCAACACACAAACTATCTGTCGGCAACACTGCGCGCATATCAGGCGGGCGAGCGGCGATCGGACGCGACATTGAACCAAATGATGCGTAACGTTGCCGAACTGTTACTCGATGACGAAATCGAAGCCCTTGCAAGCTACATGCAGGGGCTCGAGTGAAAACCGGGAGTGCAAACATGAAACGAATAACCTTATCGATGCTGGCACTGGCAGTAACGGCCGGTGGCTTCTTAACGCTGACCCATTTCATGACCAACGGTGACGGCCAGCCTGAAAGGGTGACCCAGGCCGCCCCGGACGAAGCCGTGACGCAGGTGACAGCCAGCGAGATCGATGCGGCACCAGATTCAATCGCAAACGGCGACACCGAGGGACGCATTGAGCTCGCCCAGGCTGATCTCAATGCCGTTGAGGCCGCAGGATTTATCGAAGGGCGGCACTACCGGCGCCTTTCGCCGACCCAGCCGAGCGGCTCAAGCTCGGATCAGGTCGAAGTAGCGGAATTTTTCATGTACAGCTGCATCCATTGCTACAACCTTGAGCCCTACGTACAGGCATGGCTTGAGAACAAGCCGGAACACATCGACTTCGTACGCGTGCCGACGACCTGGAGCGCGGGTGTCAGGATGCACGCGCAGGCATTCTATGCAGCAGAAGCACTGGGTAAGGGCGAGGAGATGCACCAGCCCTTCTTCCGCGAGATGCACGTCAGCGGCAATTTTCTCGAAACACCTGACGCGATGGCCGGGTTCTTCGGCCGCTTTGACGTTAACCGCGACGATTTCGAGAGCGTCTTCGACTCATTTGCTGTTCACACGAAGGTGAACCGTGCTGATGAGCTCGGTCGGCGTTATCGCGTTGACAGCACGCCGACAATCGTTATCAACGGCAAGTACACGACCGGCACCGGCATGGCCGACCCTACCGGAGGCAGCCCCGAGAGGCTCTTCGAACTCATCGAGGTACTCGCTGCCGCCGAACTCGGTCAGTAGCTCAGAAAGAACTCACCATTCAGAAATCGTCCTGAAGCTCGGCAAGGCCGTAGGGGTCTGCGTGGATGATGACCTCTGCGCGCGGAAAGTGTTCTTTCACAGCCGCTTCGACCTCATCGGAAATCTCGTGCGAGCGAGTGAGCGATAACTCCGGCTTAAGCTCGAGGTGAAACTGAATAAACTCGTGCGTGCCCGATGTTCTTGTTCTGAGATCGTGAACCCCAAGGACCTCACTATTCCGGCTCGCAATTCGCAGAATCTCAGCTCGCCGCTGGACTGACAACTCGCGGTCCAGGAGCACGTCCAGTGATTGCTTCACGATGACCCGGATGCTCAGGAAGATCACGACGACCACCACGAGACCGAGCACCGGATCAGCCCGATACCATCCGAACCAGGCGCTGGCCACAATCGCCACGAGTACCGCGAGATTCGTCAGTATATCGGCTCGATAATGCGCCGCATCGGCGCTGATCGCGATCGATCCTGTCTGCCTGACAACAAAGCGCTGCAAAAGCACGAGCGCAATTGTCAGCACCAGCGAAACCAGCATGACCACAGTTCCGGTGATGGGTGCCTCGATCGGCTCGGGGATGAGCAGGCGATTCACTGCCTCGAAGCCAACGTAGACAGCCGAGGCCGTGATGATGCAGGACTGGACGAGCCCCGCGATTGCCTCGAGCTTACCGTGACCGAAGCGATGTTCGCGATCAGCCGGCTCAAGTGCGAAGTGGACGGCAATCAGGGTCATCATTGATGCCAGCAAATCGAGCAGCGAGTCTGCAAAAGATCCAAGCATCGCGATCGAATCGGTCGCAAGCCAGGCCCAGACTTTCAGTATCACGAGCGTGAGCGCTACCGACACTGAGGTGAATCCAGCCAGGCGAATCAGGCGCTGCTCTGCCCGGGTCCGCGGCTTTCGTTCGTAAGTCGTGTCGGTCATTTTTCGAACTGCCGCAGTTCGACGAGGCGGTGAGCCGCCTCGTCGAGTGTCGACGTCTCCTTGGCGAAACAGAACCGCACCAGATGTGACACCGGCGGTGACTCATAAAAAACTGAGATCGGTATCGTCGCCACACCGTAATCGATCGTGAGTCGGCGCGAAAACTCGACGTCATTGAGGCCGGATATCGCACTGTAGTCCGCAAGCTGAAAATAGGTCCCCTGGGCCGGCGTGAAGCGGAATGGCGTTTCCGACATCACGCTCAAGAGATGATCCCGCTTCTCGCGGTAAAACGTGGGCAGTGCCAGATAGTGGTCCGGGTGCTCTTGCAGATACGCCGCGATCGCATGCTGAATGGGTGTTGTCGTTGCGAAAGTACAAAACTGATGCACACGCCTGAGCTCAGCCGTCAGGGATTCAGGCCCGACCGCATAACCTACTTTCCATCCGGTTGCATGAAAGGTCTTGCCAAAAGACGATATGGCGATGCCGCGCTCGCGAAGTGCGGGATGAGCGAGGATGCTCGAATGGCCGGCTGCATCGAAGGCGATGTGCTCATAAACCTCGTCGCTAATAACGTAGCAGTCATAAGGGGCAAGCGTCTCGGCGAAGTGCTCAAGATCGTCTCGTATCAGCAAGGTGCCCGTAGGATTATGTGGTGAGTTAATCACGACCAGACGCGTACGGGCATTAAGCGCTTCGCCCAGACGATCCCAGTCGATTTGAAAATCAGGCGGATCAAGCGGCAAATGTACGGTTCTGGCACCGGCCAGTGTGACCGCCGGCTCGTAGGAATCGTATGCCGGATCAAAAACAATGACCTCATCGTCCGGCCTCGCCAACGCGAGTATCGCGCAGAAGAGTGCCTCCGTTGCACCGCTCGTAATCGTAACCTCTGATTCTGCATCGGCCGCGACTTCGTAGCGGCGATCGATCGCAGCCACGATCGCCTCGCGCAAAGCGACGACACCGGCCATCGGTGCATACTGGTTGTTCCCTGCCTCGAGGTGCTCCGAAACGAGTTCAATCAGCCGCCGGGGAGGATCAAAATCCGGAAAGCCCTGCGACAGATTGACGGCGCCATGCTGCTCGGCGAGCTGGCTCATGACAGTAAAGATCGTCGTGCCCGTCGTCGGCAGCTTGCTGACGGGCGTTTTGAGCGTCATTGCCTCACGGCGACGCGGTACAGCAGTGCAGCGATGGCTGCAATGACGACAATGCCGGTCCAGACCGGCCAGTCGAAGCCGAGCGAGAGGACGTCTGGCCTGCTGCTGACGACGATGGGCACAGCAAGACCAATCCCGATCAGGGCCTCGCCCGTAATCAACCCGGCGGCAAACAGCACGCCGGTGTGCGACGACTCCCGGCCCTGACGGGACGCAGCACGACCGACAGCATGTGCAATCAGTCCGCCGATAAAAATCGGCACGGATAATTCGAGTGGCAGATAGAGACCGACGGCGACAGCCAGCACGGGCGCGCGCCACGCTGCGCCATTGATACGCAGATACTCGTCCAGAAGAATGATCAGCACACCGATGCCGGCACCACTTGCGACCATACCCCAAGGCAAACCCGCACCAAAGACACCCTCTGCCACCGACGCCATCAGCGTCGCCTGTGGTGCCGCCAGCGCGTTCGGCTGAGCCGCGCTCGAGGCACCGAAGCCGTAAGCCTCGAGCAGCAAATTGAGAATCGGGGCCATAACAAGCACCGCCGAGATCACGCCGACAACCTGCATGAGTTGCTGTTTCCAGGGCGTCGCGCCGACAAGGTAACCGGCCTTTAAATCCTGCATGTTGTCGCCGCCAATCGCAGCCGCACAGCAGACGACGGCACCGACCATGATCGCGGCCGCCGGACCTCTCGCCGCACCCTCGCCCAGGACGAGCAGAAGAAGCAGGGATGCAAACAGAATAGTCGCAATGGTGACGCCCGAAACCGGATTCTGTGATGAACCGACGAGACCAGCCATGTAGGCGGCGACGGCTGAAAACAGAAATCCGGCAAGTACCATGACGACCGTCATTGTGAGGGCCGCACCGACGAAACCGACGATGGCATAGTAAAGTGCAGCGATCGGTAGGGTGAAAAGCGCGACGCTTATCAGAACCCAGCGCATCGGCGCATCTTGCTCAGTATGGTGCAAGGCTTCACGGTTCTCTGTAGCAAGCCCGCGGCGCAGACCACTCCAAAGCGATCCGCGCATCGAGACAAGCGCCCACATCCCGCCAACAAGCATTGCGCCGACGCCCAGATAGCGGATCTTGCTCGTCCAGATTGCGCCCGCAAGATCGGCTGCCGGAACGCCATCGGCAAACAGACCGGACAACACGGGATCGGTACCGAGAAAGAATGTGGAATAGATCGGAATCGCGATAAACCAGGAAATCGCGCCCCCGAGAAACACGAGCACAGCGACATTAAGACCGACGATGTAGCCAACGCCGATCAGCGCCGGCGACAGGTTCGAGCCGATGTAGGCGACCGTACTCTGACCACCGTAAGCTGCGGCCTGCGCGGTAGCGGGCCAAAGCCGAAAGCCTGTTTCGCAGAACTTCGTCAGGCCGCCGATCAGGGCGGCAAGCCCTATCATTTTCGCTCCGCCACGATCGTCGCCGGCACGCAGGACTTCGGCCGTTGCCATGCCTTCGGGAAACGTAAGCTGCTGCTCCACGATCAGCGAGCGGCGCAACGGGATCGTGAACATGACGCCCAGGAGTCCGCCGAGGCCTGCGATGACAGACACCCACAGATAATCAAAGGTGTTCCAGTATTGGAGAATGATCAAAGCCGGAAACGTGAAGATGACGCCGGCAGCCAGGGACTCTCCCGCAGAAGCTGCCGTCTGAACAATGTTGTTCTCAAGGATGTTTGAATCGCGAAAAAACTTGAGAATCGCCATCGAGAGTACCGCTGCCGGGATCGAAGCCGACACCGTAAGCCCCGCGAACAGCCCAAGATAAGCATTAGCACCAGCCAGCACGGCCGACAGCAGGATACCGAGCACAATTGCGCGACCCGTTAGTTGATGCCGCTGATCAGTCGGTTTCATCGGATCCAGATTCTTCTTCGGTCTCTTTCTCCTCTTCCAGCCGATCGCGGAGCAATATGCGCGCGAGCAGGATGCCGGCCTCGTAGAGTATGTAGATTGGGATCGCGAGCATGGTCTGCGAGAACATGTCGGGCGGTGTCAGGAACATGCCGACGATGAAGGCACCCAGAAACACGTAGGGCCGGGCCTTGCCTAGCGTCTTTATTGAAACGAGGCGGGTCCAGACAAGCATGAACGTCGCGATCGGTGTTTCGAAGGCGAGCCCGAAAGCGAGAAACATTCGCAGCACGAAACTCAGGTATTCATTGATGTCCGGCGCCAGCTCGATCGTGTCGGGCGCCACCGAGAAGATGAACGCAAACACCAGCTTGAAGACAACGAAATAGGCGAACGCGATACCAGCGTAAAACAGGACGATGCTCGAGACGACCAGGGGCACGCCAAATCGCTTCTCACCACGATACAACCCGGGCGCGACAAACCGCCAGGCCTGATAGAGCACCACGGGCATTGCCAGAAACAATCCAACGTAAAACGTCGTCTTGAGCGGCATCATGAACGGCGAAATGACGCCTATTGCCTGTGGGATCGAGCCCTCCGGAAGCGTATCGCGCAGTGGTTTCGATACGATATTGAATATCTCCTCCTGAACCAAAAGCAGAGGGAGGAAGATCACAACCACCGCACCGAAGGCTTTCATGAGCCGCTGACGCAGCTCAATCAGATGAGAGACGAGCGTGCCTTCCGAAAGCTCCTCATCCTCATCATGGATGCGTTTGTCGTCTGCCATCAGGCCGGATTGGCCTCGTCGTCCGACTCGCCACCTGGTTGCTCGCCGGGCTCGCTACCGCTGGCGTCAGGTTCGGAATCCTTGGCGCTGGTGTCGGGCTCGGAATCCTTGGGACTGGCGTCTTTGGCCTCGCGCTGTTCGGAACCCGCTACCCCGGTGTCGGAGCTTTTGGATTGGGTCCTTTTTTTCGGCTTCTTGTCAGTTTTCGCGTCGATATCAGCCAGCGTAATTTCACGCTCGAGCTGATAGCGCAGCTGATTGGCCGTACGCCGCGCACGTCCTACCCACCGACCGATCTGAGTCGCAACGCGCGGCAAGCGCTCCGGACCCAAAATCAGAAGGCCAATGACAAACAGGACGACGAGCTCGGAGAAGCCTATGCCGGACAAGGTAGCGCTCCACGCGAACTAACTTTGTTTCTCTTTGTCCATCTGCTCGGAAAACTCGGCGTCTGGCTTGCCATTTGCCTCGATCTGAGGGGCCTCGTCATTCGAGGACTCAGACGATTCGTCATCGTCGCCATTCATGGCTTTCTTGAAACCCTTAATTGCACCGCCGAGGTCACCGCCAAAATTTTTCAGCTTCGCCGTGCCAAATATCAGAATCACGATGCCGAAAACTATCAGCAACTGCCACGGACTAATTCCGCCTAACCCCATTGCTCTTCTCCAGATAGCCCTAAGACGACAAATGATACGCGAAAGCTGCGGATCAGGAACGAGACAGCTTAACGTGAATGGAAAACGTTACCGGCCCCTCGTTGACCAGCGCAACCTGCATCTCGGCTCCGAAGCGCCCCGTAGCGACCGCCTGACCCAAACTCTGAATTCTCCGGGTCAGCGCATCGAACAACTCCCGAGCCTCATCAGGTGGTGCGGAACCTGAGAAACTCGGTCGGTTGCCTGAGTCAGTGTCAGCCGCAAGGGTAAACTGCGGCACCAGCAGCAGATCTGCCTTGGCAGACCCGATGTCGAGATTCATCCGGCCTTCGCCGTCGGCAAAAAGCCGAAACTTGAGCAGGCGGTCGGCCATTCGCTCCACTTCGGCTGGTCCGTCCCCACGCTCAACGGCAATCAGCGCCAGAACACCCGGTCCAATGCTTGCAATCCGCTCTGCGCTAATGGACACACTGGCTTCCGAGACACGTTGAATCAGGGCGAGCATCGGTTGATACTAATTACCAGTGAAGTGGGGCGTTTTCATCACCACTATTAGGCTCTTTAGTCGATATAACATACATCTATTCCCCACTTATTTCACTACTTATCAATATAGAGATATCGTAATCCCACTATAGACACAATATCACCTTAAGGGTGGCAGATTGCCCTCGTTCCAGCAGCCGCGACGACACTGCAGAATCTCTGTGCGCGGCCGGCACGATCTGATATTAGTAGAGCAACCACGCTACGGAGTCTATTCGGACCATGAAACGACGTCAGTTCATCGGGGGCTTGAGCGGAGCCGCCGCCGTCACCGCATGTCAGCCTGCGGCCGAGACCAACTCCGCGGTTGCGACCTCGACCGAGCGCTTCGACTGGAAGATCGTAACGACCTGGCCACCGAACTTTCCGGGGCTCGGCACCGGCGTCAATACGCTCGTGCGCTACATCGAGGCGATGAGTGCTGGCCGAATCCGGATCCGGGTCTACGCTGCCAACGAGCTCATTAGCGCACTGGAAGTCTTCGATGCTGTCTCCCGCGGCACCGCCGAAATCGGCCATGGCGCCGCATACTACTGGCGCGGTCAGAGCGAAGCGGCGCAGTTCTTCTGCTCGATTCCATTCGGCATGAATGCGCACGAGATGAACGGCTGGCTCTATCACGGTGGCGGGCTTGAGCTTTGGCGCGAGATCTATGAGCCCTTCAATCTGATGCCGTTTCCGGCCGGCAATACGGGCGTGCAGATGGGCGGCTGGTTCAACAAGCGCATCGACAGCATCAGCGATCTGCAAGGATTGAAAATGCGCATCCCGGGGGTCGGCGGTGAAGCCCTGCGACTGGCGGGCGGCACGCCTGTGACCCTCGCTGGATCGGAAATCTTCACGGCACTTCAGACCGGAAGTATCGACGCAACCGAGTGGGTCGGCCCGTATAACGATCTGGCCATGGGCCTGCATCAGGCGGCCCGGTATTACTACTATCCGGGCTGGCAGGAACCGGGGCCGACACTGGAGTGCATCATCAACAAGGCGGCCTGGGAATCACTGCCTGATGACCTCAAGGCCATCGTCGAGGTGGCCTGCCAGGCGACCAATCAGGATATGACTTCTGAGTACATGGCCCGCAATGCGGCCGCGCTCCGGCAACTCGACGAGGACCCCGGAGTCGAGATTCTGAGCTTTCCCGGGCCCGTGCTGGAGAGTCTCAAGGCGCTGACGCTGGAGGTCATCGAGCAGCTTGCGGCAGACGATGAACGCGTCGCACGGGTCTGGGGCTCATATCGCGCATTTCTCGAAGAATCGGCGACCTGGCAGCGAGTCTCGGAGCAAGCCTACCTCGCAACCCGCTCCTGAATTGCCAGCGGGCAAATTTTGCATGACGCCTGAGCCCACGATTTGCTAACATTCGTCCAATTGAACGGCGCATTCCCGCCGTATTTAGCAAGAAGGACGACGCCATGAGATGGATCTTGGGTACGGCTCTGGTTACGAGTCTCGCTTTTTCGAGCTCTGCCTGGTCGCAAGACTGTGCCGCTACGGTGGAAGGGAACGACGCGCTTCAGTTCGTGCAGCTGGAGGTCACCGTCAGCAGTAGCTGCGAGTCATTTTCTCTAACCCTCAAGCACATCGGGATGCTGGCTGCGAACGTCATGGGCCACAACTGGGTCCTGAGCACGACAGCAGACTACGAACCGGTTGCACAGGCAGGGCAGGCCTCCGGTGCAGACAACGACTACTTGCCACCAGGTGACGCGCGCGTCCTCGCCGCAACAAAGATCATCGGTGGCGGCGAAGAAACCACGATCAGCTTTGATCCGTCGGCACTTGAGCCAGGCGGTGACTACACTTATTTTTGTACGTTCCCGGGTCACTATGTCCTGATGAAGGGCAAGCTGATCGTCGAATAACATCGCGCTTTGAATGCGCAGCCGGGCGCTTGAGCGTCCGCTGATAATTAGGGGGGGTTATGCCTGTAGTTTTGGCCGTTGTACTCATTATTCTGGTCATCGGCTCACTGATTTTCCATTTCCAGAGTCCTTGGTATTTCACTGAGCTCGCATCCAATTGGGAGATGGTCGACCTTACGGTCAACATCACCTTTTGGGTCGCCGGTATCGTCTTCGTACTCGTCAACCTGTTCACGGCTTACTGCCTGATTCGTTACAAGCATCGGCCAGGCCATAAGGCGCATTACGAACCCGAGAGCCACAAGCTCGAGATAACGCTGACTGCGATTACGGCTATTGGCATCGCAGCCATGCTTGCTCCCGGGCTGATCGCCTGGGGCGATTTCGTCAACGTGCCTGAAAACGCGATGAAAGTGGAAGCGATGGGCAAACAGTGGCACTGGAGCTATCGCTTTCCGGGCGATGACGGCGAGTTCGGTGACACAGACGTCAGGCAGGTAACGGTCGACAACCCGATGGGACTGGATATCGAGGATCCGGCGGGCTCAGACGACATCATCGTCACGCAACCGATTCTGCACGTACCCCAGGGCAGGCCGATTCATTTACTGCTGCGATCGACCGACGTACTTCACAATTTCACGGTTCCACAGTTCCGCGTCAAAATGGATCTCGTTCCGGGCATGATCACCTACCAGTGGTTTGAGGTGACCCAATCCGGAACCTACGAGGTGCTCTGCGAGGAGCTCTGCGGCATCGGGCATTTCGCAATGCGAAGCAAGCTTACCGCCGAGCCCGAGGCAGAATTCAATGCCTGGCTCGATACGCAACCGACTTTTGCCGAGACCCAGGACAGGCCGGTCGGCGACGTGGCTCGCGGTACGGCTTCCTACGCCGTTTGCCTCGCCTGTCACGGTTCCCAGGGCGAAGGTAATCAGGCGCTGAACGCACCGAAGCTGGCCGGCCAGGAACCCTGGTACCTTCGCCACCAAATCGGCAACTATCAGAACGGGCGCCGTGGCACCGAAGACAATATCGCCGTACAAATGGCGGCAATGGCCGCCGTCCTGACGACGCCCGGTGTCATTGAGGATGTCATCAGCTATATCGGGACCCTTCCCGATGAACCAGCCGAGCAGACTATCTTCGCCGACGTCGAGCGTGGCAGGGAACTCTATACAACCTGTGGGATGTGTCACGGTGCAGCGGGCGAAGGCAACTGGTACTCCAACGCGCCGCGACTCAGCGGCATGAGCGACTGGTACCTTGCGCGCCAGCTGACAAAATTCCGCGAGGCCGATGCTGAGCAGCGCAGAGGCGGGCATCCTGACGACATCTATGGGGATCAGATGTACATGCTGGCCGGAATGCTCAAAGACGAAACCGCGATAGACGACGTCGTCGCATACATCAATACGCTGCCTTAAGCGATCGCGGCGGGAATTCGAAAGGACTGACAGAACATGGCATACGTTGCAATCGCTGACCGGGATCACGAACAACATTTACACGACCCGGATACCTTCATATCGAAATACGTCTGGAGCCAGGACCACAAGGTCATTGCGATCCAGTACGGAGGCCTGGCCATCCTGGTTGGACTCGTCGGGCTGGCTTTGTCGCTGCTGATGCGAATGCAGATCGGCTTCCCCGACACCTTTGATGCAACCCCGTACGAGTACTACCAGTGGGTGACTCTGCACGGCATGATCATGGTCATTTATCTTCTCACAGCCCTCTTTCTTGGCGGCTTCGGCAATTACCTGATTCCACTGATGTGCGGCGCGCGCGACATGGTGTTTCCGTTCATGAATATGCTCAGCGTCTGGGTATTCCTACTCTCGGTGATCATATTGATGATCAGCTTTTTTGTTCCCGGCGGCCCGACCGGCGCCGGCTGGACGCTCTACCCGCCGCAGTCTGTGCTCGACGGAACGCCCGGCAACGATTGGGGAATTCTTCTGATGATTCTCTCGCTCGCGGTGTTCATCGTTGCCTTCACGATGGGCGGTTTGAACTATGTGACAACGGTCCTGCAGGCACGCTGCCGCGGCATGACTCTGATGCGCATGCCGCTATCGGTCTGGGGCATCTTCGTCGCAACGATCGTCGGCCTGCTCGCATTTCCGGCCCTGCTCGTCGCGGCCGTCATGATGTTGCTCGATCGCCTGATCGGTACGAGTTTCTTCATGCCGTCGCTGTTGTCGATGGGCGAGGCACTCGACACCGACGGTGGCAGCCCTATCCTGTTCCAGCACCTCTTCTGGTTCTTTGGTCACCCTGAAGTCTACATTGTCGCCCTGCCGGCTTTCGGCCTCGTGTCGGACGTGCTCAGCACACACGCACGAAAGAACATATTCGGCTATCGGATGATGGTCTGGGCCATCATCGCAATCGGTGCGATGTCGTTTGTTGTCTGGGCACACCACATGTATGTCAGCGGTATGAATCCCTATTTTGGATTCTTCTTCGCGACGACGACGCTCATGATCGCGATTCCAACGGCGATCAAAGTCTATAACTGGGTGCTGACGCTCTGGCGCGGTGATATTCATTTCACGCTACCGATGCTATGGGCTACGGGCTTCATTTTTACGTTTGTCCATGGTGGCCTGACCGGTCTTTTCCTCGGCAACGTCACCGTCGACCTGCCGCTGTCAGATACCTATTTCGTCGTCGCCCACTTCCATATGGTCATGGGCGTG
>Ga0255048_10001100_pt1 | contig 19651 bp, 38 predicted proteins | sample JV7_2_2_MG_FD_183619 | JGI IMG/M metagenome (GOLD analysis project Ga0255048, IMG submission 183619) | Seawater microbial communities from Jervis Inlet, British Columbia, Canada - JV7_2_2 | ecosystem: Environmental > Aquatic > Marine > Inlet | place: Canada: British Columbia | collected 2016-10-06
CGTCTTCTCGTGATAGAGGTCGAGGCTCACCCCGACCTCTATCACGAGAAGACGGCGAAAGGAGAAGACCGCTACAACGACCCGCAGTCGCTCTGCTTTATCGCCGCGGGGATCGACGACAACCCAAAAGGGGAGGAGCTTAACCCTGGGTACCGAGGGAAGCTGAACGCGCAAAACGAAGTGAAAAAAGAGCGGATGAAGCTCGGAAACTGGCTGATCGGCGATTCTTTGAACGCGCTGTTCAAGAAGGAGTATTTCAAAGAGCGCTTCGTGGACCCGAAGGATGTTCCCGGGATCTCATCAACGGTGAGGTTCTGGGATATGGCCGCGACGCGCCGGCAAGACGCGAACCCCAAGCACAGCAAGACGTCGTCCTGCAAGATGGGCGTTCACGTCCCGGGCGGCGGCCAGCCGAAGCAGTTCTACATTTTCGACGGTACCGGCGCTTACATGGAGATGGTGGAGCGCAACCGAACAATCGTGGCGACCGCCAAGAGGGATCGCCGCGGGGTGCTCCAGCGAGTCGAGCAAGAGGGCGGCGGCGGCGGGAAGGATCAGGTTAGGACAATAATCGGCCTCCTGGCAAACGCCGGCCTGGATGCCGCGAAGGTGCCGACCAAGGGCCTGGACAAGCTAGCGCGCTGCACGCCGGCCGCGTCCGACTGCGCGGCCGGGAACGTCTGGATCGTGAACGGGTGGGACTGGAAGCCGTTCCTCGATGCGCTCGTGCTGTTCGACGGCAAGCAGCCCGGGAGCGACGAAGCGGACTGCCTGGGAGGTGCGTATAACGAGCTGAACCTGAAGGGCTCGTTCGGCAGGCCGATGGCTTTCTGATTCCCGCGCCGAGCTCCAGTTGACTTATGCTGTAAAGTCTGTAGACTCTGGGAATGGAAACGCTCACAGTCCCTGCCGAGACGGCGGTCCGCGAGTGGGGCGAAACGATAACGGCCGCCATGACAGGGTGCCGGGTCGTGATCACGCGGCACGGAAAGCCCGCCGCGGTGCTCTACGGCGCGCGGCACGATCCCAGGCAACCTTTCGCCCCTCTCGGCGATGAGGCGTGCGGCCGCGTTTTCAACCGCGGCGGTGAGTACGAGTACAGGTGCCAGCTTTGGGCTGGGCACTCTGGCGACTGCGATCACCCGAACTGCTGAGCTTCGTCATGGCCAACGACTGGCGCGAGACGGTTGACGCCGTCATAGACCTTCAGGCGGACGAGATGAACACCGAGCCCGGTCCGTCTCTCCAGTGGTATCCCCAGCAGTGGCTGGGCGACCAGATGGTGGCGCTGATGGACTTCCAGGCTCAAGGCGTTCACCACCACCTGCTGATGATCGCCTGGAAGGGGTTCGACCTCGACGAGGACCCGATACCGTGTTCGATCCCAGACGATCCGGATCTGATCGGCGACCTCGTGAAGCTGCCGGAGTGGGACAGCTGCTGGCGGCAGGTGGCGCGAGCCTGGAAGCGGTACAAGGGCCGGCTGTGGAACGTCGGACTCTGCCGATCCTACATCCACCAGATGCAAAACCGCCGCGGAGCCAAGAAAGCGGCCGATGCGCGATGGGGAAATGCGCAATGCGCAACCGATGCGAATGCATCAAAGAAGGATGCGAACGCATCAAGAACCGATGCGGAATCGAGAAATGCGCAACCCTCTTCCCCTCCCTCTTCCCCTCCCTCTTCAATACAAGAAGAGAGGGGAGAGCCGCCACAACTCCCCGGAGTCGAAGTCGCGACCGATAAGCAGCAGCGGTACGAGAAGGAGGTAGCGGCGATCGTCGACGTCTACTACGAAGAGAAGGCCCGCTGGCACCAAAGGATCCGAAAGCCGCCACCGCGCCGGGTCAAGCTCGCTCCGGACGGGCGCAAGCTGATCGCCCGGCACCTTCGCGCCGGGAAGACGGTCGAGGATTTGACGGTCGCCCTTCGCAACGTCGGCAACTCGGCCTGGCATCTCGGCCTCGGCAATGGCGCGAAGGGACCGCGGCTCAAGATCAGCGACGTCTTCAACTGGAACTCGAAGGTCAACGCGATTGAGATCTTGATCGAAGCGACTACGCGCGACCGGGAGTGCAACCCGTTTAGAGGAGGATCATGAGGTTATTCCATGGCGGCGCGGCAGGACTTCGCCGCGGCATGACCCTCTTGCCTGACATGGCGGAACATCGATACGTCGAGGGGTGCCCGTGCTGCAATGCCCAAAGGGCAGGCGCCGCCTTAGCACTTGTTGCGAGCGTTCTGCCATGACCGAGAGACGTACCAAGGCCGAGATGGTCGCCGCCTATGAAGCTCGCGGGCTGAGGCTCCACAACAAGTCAGGGGAGCTGCACGGGGCCTGTCCGAACTGCGGCGGGGACCCGGCGAAGCCCTCGGATAGGTTCTGGCTGAAGGCGGATGGCCGTTTCGGCTGTCGAGGATGCCAGCCCGGCGCCGACAATCCGGACGCCTTCAAGGCGATCATGGCCGCGCTGTTTCCCGACGACGCGAAAGGCGAGCTCTCGATGTACGCGCCGAACGATCGGGAGGCGGTGGCGTTTCCAGCCGGCGACTTGCCCGAGGGCGTCACCGTGGCCGAAACGCCGGAGCTACCGCCCGAGGAGTATGGCGTCACGCTGGCGGAGTGGTGGGAGATGTTGGGAATCGAGCCGGTGTCGGAGCTGCGAATCACTCAGGACACCTGCTATATCCCGGAGCTCAAGCGGAAAGTCCAGGCGGTCAGAATCCCCTACCCCAACGAAGACGGAGAGGAGATCGGCGCCAAGCTGCGCGTCCAGACCAAGGGGACCGACAAGTACCGATATGAGCGGGGCTCCAAGGCGATGCTGTACGGCCAACCGTGGCTCGACTTTGCGCGGAGCAAGGGGCGCGTAGTTGTGGCCGAGGGCGAGACCTGCCAGATCATCTCCACCATGTGCGCTCGGGTCCCATGCATCGCGCCGCCCGGCTGCGGCCAGGCGAAGACGATCACCGCCGAGCTCGCCGAGGGCATCGCCGTCTGGCTGGTGATTCAGGAGGCAGGAGAAGCCGGCGCGAAGTTCCCGCAGGCCATCGCCGATCGGCTCAAGGAGATCGGATCACCCGGCGTGGTGCGCGTGGTCAAGCTGCCGGGCGGGAAGGACATCAAAGAGCTGCGGGAGGACGATCCGGCGCGGTTCGAGAACCGATACAAGCGGGCGCTGCTGGAAGCTCGGAGCATCCGCGCGCCGAAGATTAAGCTCCACTTCGCGTCCGATATCGTCCGAACCGCCTACCCTCCGCCGCGGTGGATTCTGCCAGGTCTGATACCTGAAGGGTTGACCCTGCTCTATGCCGCGCCGAAAGTCGGCAAGTCGTTCTTTTCACTCCAGGTGGCGGGCGCAGTGGCCCGGGGTCGGCCCCTGTGGGGCTTTGAGCCGGAGCAGGGCGAGGTGTTGCTGATCGATCTCGAACAGCCCGTCGGGGAGGCGATGAAAGGGCGACTTGTGCGGCACGGCGCCGAGGAAGACGGCTATCAAACAGTGATCGCCGACGAATGGCCGGCGATCGGCGCCGGGGGGGTCAGGGAGCTGGAGATCGTGCTCGAGGAACGCCCCGCTTTGCGCCTTGTCGTCGTCGACGTGTGGTCAAACATCAAGCCGGCGTCGACAGGCAGGGGCAACGCCTACGACGTCGAGTACCCGGCCGTGAGGCGCCTCAGGGACGTCCTGCTCCGGCGGCATGCCGGCATGATCCTGGTACACCACGACCGCAAGACGCCCGGCGGAGGGATCACCAGCCAGGCAAGCGGCAGCAAGGCGCTCAGCGGGGCGCCCAATGCGCTCCTCTGGCTCAAGCGTGACGTCGGGAACCCGATTGGCGAGCTAGAGGCGACGGGGCGAGACATCGAAGATCAGAAGTACGAGGCAGAGTTCCACCATCGCGCGTGGAGCTTGACGAAAACCTACCCGGTCGAAAGGCAGGCCGGCATCAACACAGGATGGGGGGGGCGTGACCAAAGCTGAACTCTTCGCGGAAATTCGGCTGCTGCTGGCCGAGAATCGCGCCGCCTGGAAAGCTGAAGAGGCGGACCACTGGAAGGTCGCGATGTCGGGCGTCGAGCGGGGCCTTTTTGAAGCCGACTCCGCGACGGAGCTCGACCGAGCGGGCTTCCGGCCTGGCGAGATCAATGCCATCTTCGCCCGGGTGACTGAAAAACGCCTGATCGAGAGGTGGAAACAGGGCGGATTCCCCGAAAGCGTTACGAATAACGGTTGGCTTTTTGTCCGAGCGGCCGCCATAGAGTGGATGGACGCAGAGGCGCCAAACCACTTCGCCAGGGCGATTCTGCGCCCCGGCGAGCCGATCCGACTGGGGCGGTGACCCGAGCGGCAAAGGGTCCGCGCTGTAAACGCGGTGCCGCGAGGCTTCGCAGGTTCGAGTCCTGCCCGCCCCACCATCTACGGAGACACTGTCGCGCCAAAGGCGCAGAGCTGAGAGAGAGGCCACTCTATTATGATCCCCGTATCCACGACCCGCCCACCACCCGCCGCCGGGGCTTCTTGCAGCTGCTCCAGAGGTGGTCATAATCCGCTGACCTGCGAGGCCACGCGGAACAGCTCCCGGCTCGGCCACTGGCGCGCCGACGTCAACACCGACCCCTCGCCCGAATACCTGGAAGAGCGCGCGGCGATCGCCAGCGAAGCACGCAAGCCACCCGCGAAGGTCGCCGAGATCGAGCTGGAAGACGGCACGCGCGTGGAGTGGTGGCCGTCGAACGCCCTCGGCGACTACCTGCTGATCGAGGTGCGAAAGTCGACCGCGGCCTATGTGCTGGTGCTCCAGCGTGCCGAGAACAAGCTGAGCCGCGACGCCATGGGGGCCGGGCATGAAGCCTTTGCTGAGCATGTTTGCTACCCGACCGGCTTCGAGGGCGCGCTGCAAGGCGGTGCCAGCCACGCCGTCAAGATCAACGACCGCCGAATGGTCGTCAGCCTGAATCACGACCCGGGCGAGCCTTTCGTGATGCCCGGGGACATTTTTCGTTGGATGGAGCACGACATGACATACGCGAGAATGCGAAACGAGCAAACCGACCATGGCGCGCCTATTCATCTATGGTTCGACAAAAAGCGAACGCCGCTCTGTGAGAGCCCTGGGCGCCAGGGGCCAGGCGTCCCGCTCCAGCGAGACGCCGACGCCGGCGTGTCTTGTCCAGAGCCGATGTGCGAGCCTTGCATGGCCGACTACATGCGGCGGACGGAGCCGTCATGAGCGACTGCCCCGAGATCTTCAAAAACACCGGCGACGCGTTTTCCGGCTGGAACGCCGCGAAGGCGTGGCTTAAGGAAAACGGCTGGGTCGCTGGCGCTACGCAGAGAGGCTCGCCATCGGGTATCATGCCGGCCCACCGATTCTACGCGGTCGCCAAGTGGCGCAACCTAAACGAGGCCGAGCGGGCCGATCTGTCCGGGCGGCTGGTCGCGGTGTCCGGTAGCCCTCGGAATGATGACTGTCGGATTATTTGGGGCGACGCTACCGGCCGCGTGCTCTGCCCGCGCTGCACTCGCCCCGACGTCGAGGCCGACGCGGATGGGCGGATGGGCGTGCATGCTATGGAGCTCAAGCGTAAAGGCCGATCGCGGATTGAGTGTCGCTGCCCCGCCTCGGGCAAGCGGCCGGGAGACGCGCTAGGCTCAAACGCAAGCGGGCCAGGATGACCCCTTGGAGAATCAGAAGATGAGCAAGGATAGCACAGAGAACCCCGCGGAGCTCACCCCGCGCGAGCTGGACAAGGCCGCGTGCGAGGCGGTCGGGCTACCGGCAGGCACCCGAACAGACGGTGGCGTTTCGTACGCCGTCCCGCCCGTCTCCACCGACCCCGCCGCCTGCGCACGGCTCAAGGCCGCGGCGAGCGAGGCGGGCCTGCCGATGCTCCTGATCTTCCACGGTGAGACGGTCCTGGCCATGCTGTGCGATGCGGTTACGGAGCACGATGGCACCGACGCGCTCGGAATGAAAGACGCAGCCGAGTTAGAGCTGATCGCCACCGCGGAGACTTGGGCGCGGGCCGAAACCGAAGAGCGCGCCGTAGCGCTGGCCGTTGCGGAGTGGGGGGCGGCCAATGGCTGACCCGCGCCGCGACGACCTCCGCCAAGAAGCCACCGCCGCAATCGTCGCCGGCAGGATCTGCCAGCGCATCCGCGAGCTCTCGCCCGACGCCACCGGCAACGCGCTCGCGAATATCATCGCCGGTGAGCTTTGGTGGGGGCCGGACTACCTCGAGGCCGAACGGCGCCGCGGGGAGCTTCAGGCGCGTCTCGATGCGGTCAAGCTGGCGCCGGCGGGAGAGTCGTGAATCACGCCGAGCTTGTCCAGCGCGCCGCCAAGTGGCTCCGGAACACCGAACGCTGCCAGGTGGTCTACGTCGAGCCGCCGGCCTGGAGCGCCCGCGAGATCCCCGATGCGATCGGTTTCCACCTCTCGGGCCATTCCGTCGTCGTCGAGTGCAAGACGTCGCGGGCCGATTTCCTAGCCGACCGCCGGAAGCCCTCGCGCCGACTCGACGGCCGGGGGTTGCCCGGTATGGGCTATCGGCGCTGGTACTTGATTGCGGATCCGGCGATCATTACAGACACGGACGAGCTCCGCGGCTGGGGAGTGCTCCAGGTCCACGGCAAGCAGATTAGGCGGCGGACGCCGGCCGGGCTCGCCAGAAGCCGCACAGCTCGCGGACTCGACCCCGAGACGGCGATGCTCGTCTTGATGCTGCACAGGGGACGCAAGCCATGGAAACAAGCCACGAAATCCTAAAAGAGATCTTCGGCCATCTGGCCGTGCTACGCCAACAACCCGCGCGAATGGGCCGACCGGGGCTCGACTTGCGCAAACTGATCTACGCCCTCGGGATGGCTAGCGACGACTGGCACAAAGGGGCAGCTCCTGCCGGCGCGACGCCACAAGAGGCCGCGCTGTCAGATCGCATTCACGACGTCTTGCGCATCGTGTTCCCGGAGGGGCAAGGACGGGGCTCGACTTGCGCGAATTGGGAGCGGGGTTGATGATGCGTCTCCTGTGCTGGCTGGCGTTGCTGTTGCTCGACGTTGGCATCGCGGTCCTGCTCGGCGGGAAAAGCGGCGGCGTGAGGCCGAGGTGGACGAAGGAGCGGGAAGCATCCCGGTCATCGCTGGCGAGGGAGGATGGATCCTGATGCGACCCGCCGGGAACGTCTCCGCGAAGACTTCCGGCGAGCCTCCGACGCTGGCAGCTTCGAAGTCGAGACGCTGGTCGCTCGCGCCGAGGAGCTCTACCTCGCCGACGTCGAGGCCGGGGTGAAGAGTTGCGAAATGTCGCAACGTCGCGCCCTGGTCTCGCAGATCGCGGATTTCGTGGCAGACAGCGAGCTCCAGTGGACGGGGTCGATGATGGCGGCGATGATCCGAGAGAGGTGGGGGAAGTGAACGCGCTATCAATCTGCTCCGGCGGCGGCGGTTTCGACTACGCTGCGCAGTGGCTGCTAGGATGGAGAACAAGAGGCTATGTCGAGATCGAGGACTATCCGCAGCGAATCATCGCCCAGCGGATCAAAGACGGAATCTTCCACCCCGCCCCAATCTTCGGCGATCTCCGAGCATTCAACGATTCGGGGTACGCCGAGAGCTATCGCGGCGTGGCTCGAGTGGTCTTCGGAGGACCGCCCTGCCAGCCCTTCACCTCTGCCGGCAAGATGCTTGGAGCGGATGATCCGCGAGACCTCTCCGAAGTCGTTCTTGAAACCCTTCGCCTGGTGGAGCCCCAATTCCTCTTCATGGAGAACTCGACAGACATCAAAGGCCCTTCACACGCGGCCCACTGGGGACGGTTTCTCGCTGGCCTGGCCGCGCTCGGCTATTCTCCGCAATGGGATTGTCTTCGAGCGTGCGACGTGGGCGCCCCGCATCGGCGCGATCGTCTCTGGCTCGTTGCTTCGCTTCCTGAATGGCCGCATGGCTCCGACACCGATCGCGACAGGGCTGGACGGGGGGTCGAACAGCAGGAGAGCTTGGAAAACCCGCGGCGGTCTGCTTCTCCCAACCCCAACCGCCGAGAGCTACGGGACGAATCGCGGCGGGTCAGCGGGCAGGGTCGGCAAAAAACGGCCGGGGCTCGAGACGATGGCGAAGCAGGGCTTGATTCCGACGCCGGTGGCAGAGGACGGCAACCGGAGCGGCGACACCTACGGGAACGGGAGCCTGCATCTCAAAGGCTGGGCCAAGGAGCGCTCTTTGCTGGGCACGCCGACCGCGACGGACTTCAACTCGAGCGAGCTTCCGGCGGGTGGCAGCAAGGGCTACTTGAAACACCAGGTCCATGGCCCATTGAGTCCTTCCCTTCACCTGTGGCTTATGGGGTGGCCGGAAGGCGCCAGCAGCTGCGAGCCACTGGGGAAGGAGTCGTTCCGCTTGTGGCTGCTTGCGCATGGCATCGACTCACCGGCAGGCGGCCCGTCGCCTAAAGGTACGCCGGATGTACTCTAAGCGCCGAGATAGTTCTTGACACGGTTCGCGCGGTCTGTTAGGTTCGAAACATGAGGATGAAAGAGCACATGGGGCGATTCCCGCCCGCCGATCTCGAAGCCCTGAAAGCCCTGGCCGGGCGCGGCTCTGTTGGTCGCGTGCTCCGCGAAGCGACCGAGGCGTGGCTAGATGCCCATTTGTGGGCGATCGAGCGCGAAGGAGAAGTGGTGGCTATGGAGTCGGTGTACCATGCGCGGATAGCCGCACAGAACCAGGCCGGCAAGCTGATCGAGTGGCCCCGGACGCCTGGAGAGCACGCGACAGCGCTAAACCACGCTCGGATGGCGACACCCGAAGGCGAACTTGAGGCGGCACGAGCGGACGGGCCGGCGATTGCCCATTCTGCGGAGCCCGCCCGGAAGTGCAACATGTCGGCAACGACCGGCTGCCAACTACATCGAGGCTTAGAAGAATGAAGAAGCTGCTCGCTTCCCTGTTTCTGATCGCGGCCCTTGGCTGCGCAACGGCCGGCCTGCCACCTTCGGAGCTGCTCGCTCCAGCGGCGGGGCATAACTACGCCTGGCAGGGGTTTATAGCTGCCCTTGACGGCCGACCGATCCCGAACCTCGAGCAGGTGCGAGCGATCGCCAAGCAGCAGCAGCCGGCCAACCTGGTAGCGCTCGCGCGAGCCGCCCTACACCACGCGGGGCTGATGACCGACGCCGAGTTTGACCGGCACTGGCTCGTGAAGCGGGCGCCAGACGAGACAGGATCACCCCTTTATCACCTAACCTGGGGGGTGTCGGCAATTTGCTCAGTAGGTACTCCGCAAGCTCGCGTGGCCTGCCGGGGTAATCTGGCATGGGCTGCTCTGGCGGCGGCCCCTTGGTCTTGGTGCGAGGTCCAGGACCACAAAGGAGCCTGGGGCAACCGCGCCCGGACGACGTCGGCCCACGGCTGGCCTGGCGAACAGTACGCCGGTGCCGGGAACCGCTATGGATGGGAGCCTCGCAAGTGCAAGCCGCTGGTCGACAGAGTGCCGCCCGCCTGGCGCTGGGCTCAAGGCTACCCTGTCCAGTACCGGGGGTGGGGCGACGGCACAACCGGCTTTCCGGCTGCTGTGCTCCGAGATTCGATCCGCAAATATGGGATTACGCTGCCCCGCGACGCCGACGGCCTGGTCGCTATACTGAACGAATTTCCAACCCAGCCGCGTCAGCGTTTCGACGTCCTGCGCTGGGAGAACGGCAACGTGTTGACGGTCATGGACCGGTCGCAAATGCAAACTCGGCAGCCGGTTTGCGCAACGACTGTAAAGGCGGGGGTGCTCCGGCTGGTCTCGGCGTCAATCCCCGCTCCTAGCGGGAACGGGCAGTGGCAAAGCTGCTGGGGCAAAGTCGACGACTCCCCCGACCACCCCGGGATGCTACGGGTACGGGTCGGGAGCGACCAACGCCGGGTCGCCTGGGAAGTCCCGCGAAAGGGACTGGTTTTCTGGTCGTATTGGAACGAGCACCGCGCGGAAAGCGTCCTCGGTGACACCCCTCCGCCCCCTGGCCCCGGCCCACCACCCGGCACTCCTCCGCCGGGGCCGAGGGGTGATCTACCCAGGGCCGACGTGGCACCCGCGCTGCTGGCCTGGGACGCGATCATCCAGCAATTCAGGGCCACCCATCCGCATAGGGCGCAAGCGCTCGCAACCGCTGCCGAGCTGCTCCGGAGGCTCGCGCAAGATCCAGACCCAGAAGCGGCACGCAGGGCACATCGGACGCTCGGAGATTTGCTGGAGGGGATCGAATGAAGTCGCTGAAAGCGGCCCCTGTGGTCCTTTTTCGGATCCTGGGTGACGATTTTGCCGTATTCACCCTCGGCAGCGTAGGGCTGCTCGTCGCCGGGATTGCCGAGACCGGAATCGCAGAAGCGGCGCCGCTTATCCTCCTGCTTGCCTCGTCGCTCTTCGTGCTGGGCGTTGTGGCTTGCATCTTCGCGGACGACGCGCGCAAAGAGGAGCGGCAGTCAAAATTCTCGGCGGGTGTCAAAAAATCCGGCCGGTTTTCCGCAGTGGCACTTTCGCCGCTCTTCCTCTTCGCCGCGCCCCTCCATGCGAAGACCGGGATTTGGCTCGGCGCGAGCTCCTTTGACCGGCCGGCCTTCAGCGGCATCGCCCTGGCTGTCGGCCTCGACGGCAGCTCGCCGCGGAGGCACCACCACCCACAGCACGACGAATACGTGTCGCCGGTGAAGCCCTGGCGACTTTGGGCCGCCGGCTCGCTGGCCGCCGGCGACGGTGTCATCTTGGCGCAAGCCAGCGCCGGTCTCGAGTACCGATTCCGGGTCTACAGGCGGGCCGGGCCATTCATCCGCCCCTCGTTTCGGATCGAGACGGCAACGTTTCCCGATCGCGAGCTACCGTCCGGCCTTGTGCCGCACGCGCTCACTTACGCGCCGGCCCTGGCCGTCGGCTGGGAGTGGTGGGACCGCGAGACCGATCTCTACCGCCGCTTCGAGATCGACGGCACCGGCAAAGATTCGGGGCCGTTCGAGGAGTGGAGCGTGGGCGCCCGGTATCAGTCCGACATCGCCGGGCTGATGAGTGGATACCGGATCAGCGCTCGGTATCGGTCGCGGCGGGTGCCACCGGGCGCTCCGTTTGGGGCGCATGGGTTCGAAGCCATGGCCGCGGTGGTGGTTAGGAGTTGGCGATGAAACCAATCGACTTGTTTGAAGCCCTCCCCCGAGGAATACCGGCCCGCCAACTGGCGGCGGCCGAGAAGCAAGAGTGGCGCCGCACCGAAGAGGCGCTGCAACGATTAGCAAATCTACCTAAGGCAGACTTCAAAGGCACGAAGAAGGGGTGGGAATGACGGTCCGGGCGAAGTTGCACTTCGAGATCTGCGAGCTGAGTCACGAGGGGCCGCCTGGCGCCAGGGTTGCGACCTGCTCCGGCTCGATCTGGTGGCGTGTCCGCCGCCGAGATTGCACAGCTGGCCCGTGGACAAGGGCCAGTGTCAGGCAACGGCGAACCCTGGAAACACGGTTCGAGAAACGAGCGGCGAGCATGCGCTTTCTCACCGAAAAAGAGGCCGCTCCGCCAACCGATAAAGAGCGACTGCGGCGGATCTTTTGCGGGGCGTTCGCCGCCCTGCTCCTCGCCGGCTGCTACACCGCCCCGCCCCCGTGCGTCGTGCCGAGCCCTGAAGCGTGCCATGCTCCTCGGCCGGAACATTACGGACAGCCGGCCGTGCGGCCACCCGGATCATGGCAGGTTCGATTGCCTCCCGGGGGAGCGCGGCCGGCCCATTGCGCAGAGGAGGAGCACGACCCCGGAACCCTCGATCTTGAGGCGTGCAATCTCGCCTCGCTCAAAGCGGCGACCCGGGAGCACGGCGCGGCCGGGCTGATCGAGGCGAACGGGTGCGAGGCGATACTCGAGCGGCTCGGCGAGCTCGGCAACGTCGAGCCCTGGCCGGATGATTGCGTCGAAGGTGTTACGTTTGCGCTCGAGGCGCTGAAGTGGCAGCGATTCGGAGGTTTGTGGTGAGCGAGCATCCGCCGCCCACCGATGACGGGCCGCCCGTGGTGTACGAGCTAATGAAGAAATGCGGGATAATCGCCGGGCTCTTGCTCGTCTTCGCCGGCTGCCACGCCGCCCGACCCGGGTATCAGCTCGACCGCCTGGCTTGCGCGCTCGGAGGCCACGACTACAGGGTCGCTTCCGCCAGCGCTTGCAAGCGGTTCGCCGAGGTTCCAAAGGTTGAGCTGTTCGGCTCCCCTTTCGACGGCCTCGCCCGGCTGGCGACCCGCGACGAAGAGGATGGGGCGTACCTGTCGTTCGAGCTGGTACCGCTGGCGGCCGAGGTGGCAGAGAAGAGCGCCCGGGGGCAGGTCAAGGCGAAGCTGCTCGACCTACAAGAGCGTGTCGGCGAGTTGCGCTACAGCTGCCCGGGGGACGCCTTTGATAAGCTGTCCGGCGTGCGCGCCTACCTCGACGTGCTTCTAGATGGCGCCGACACGCGACCCGCTGCCGAGACAGAGCGGGGGTACCGCAGGGTCAAGGATGCGCTCGACGCCTACGAAGCACCCAAGGCGGCCCAGGAGCTGGCGAGAGAATGACCAGTTGGACGGACTTTTTCTTCGGCGCGCTCGCGGCCCTTTGCGCCTGTTGGCTTGCCCTGTGGGTTTGGTACTGGCGCGGCATTATCAAGGAAGCGGACGAGATGCTGATCAACGACAAGGAGCCCCAAGATGAACTTTAAGGTCTGGAAGAAAGACGGCCGGCAAACCAGCTGGGAAAACGTCGCATCCGCCATCGGCAAAGTCGCCGCGGTGCTCCTGGCCGTGGTGCTGACAGAGGCTACACCCGATGAGATCGCCGCGCTGATCGGGCAACTGGAAGGCGGTGCGACCGGGCTAAAGGTTGCGCTGGCTACGATCTGGGCAGCGTGCGAAACAATCCGTGAGATCCGCCAGCGCAACCGAGCCGCCGAGGATCAAAGGGCGGCGTGGCGAGATCATCAAACCTCCATAGCGCGCGTGCGCCAGTCGGCCGCCGAGGGTGAGTTGGCAGACAAGGCGGCCGGGCTATGAGGATCGCCATCCTCGCCCTTCTGCTGCTCGGGTGCGCCCACGTCTGTGTTCCCGCTGGCGACCGCCTCGACGGCGAAGCCGCCGTGAGTTCGTACAACCGACAGGCTCGCGACACAGAAGGGGTCGGCGTCGCCCTTGCCTGTGCCAGCGAGCCCGGCTGCGCGGACCTGCTCGACGCGATAGAAGCGACCGGGGAGCGCCGGTACGACTGCGACCCCGATCAATTCAGGGCACTGGCCCGGGTGCAGGCGGCGCAGATTGACGAGCTCGAGAGGTTGGAGGCCGAGCGATGACCGACGATGAAATTCTGGCGCTATCAGTCGCCGGGGCCATTTGCCAGCGGCTGGCCTTGGCCGCCGTATTCGCGCATCCCGATGACAAGACCACCCACTGGCTAGAAACCGTCGAGAGGGGCATCGCCAAAGGCCGACACGGCATAACGGGCAAGCCGGTCAGCTTTCCTGCCTCGGAATGCTTCGACCCTAATACAGCCATGAGGTTGGCGAAGTCGATTGCTTTCGCTAATGGAATCGCGGAACTGGAGGCCGAGCGATGATTCGACGCCCCGAAGAGATTCTCCAAGACCTGTCAAAGTCGCGCCAAGCAGTGGCCGACCGAGCCCTGAAGTCCATAGAAGAGGCGCTGGAGCGCGTCGGCAAGGAGGGGGAGCCTTGAACATTGCAGCCTTCGCCCTCGCCCTGTTCTTCTGCCTGCTCGCGTTCGAGCGGCAGGCGCAAGGGGAGATTTACCGGCAGCGAAGTAGCCCGGCTGTGGCCCGGTTTGCCGCTGGCGCGGAGGCGCTGGCCGCAAGCGGCGATGAGCTGAACGACGCGCTCGCCGGCGTCGTTCGAGCCGCCGCCAAGCTCGGGCCTGCCCTGCCCCGAAGGCCCAACGAGCACTGGCGACGCAACCGAAGGCCGTGGCCGCCATGAGTCGGCCACGGCAACGCGGCTTCTCCACACTCGAGCTGCTGATCGTCGTCGCGATCATCGGCTTGGTCGCCACCATCGCCGTGCCGCGCATGATGTGCGAAGTCCGGAAAGCCGGGCGGGTGGCCGCTGAAGTGCTGGCGCTGGCAGGCCGGGACGCCATCGAGATGTTTCGCGTGGAACAAGGCCGCCTGCCGGCGAGCCTGGCCGAGGCGTACCACCCGCTCGATCCACCGCCGGGCCTCGACTACTCGCTCGTGCCTCCGGCGCCACCCAAGGCCTCAGGTAGCCTCCGGCGCTCGCCAGCAGCCTCTTCCACTGCACCCGCCCGGGGCGCCGCCGGAGGCTACCTTCTTACCGCCGGCCACAACCTGTGCCCGGGATGCGGCGTGAACGTCGACCGCATCTCCATCAGGGGCTTCGCCGAGGGCTTCGGCCCGGTTACCCGGGTGTCGATGCCATCGCCGGCGGCTGGCAACCCGAGCGGGGGCGGAGGGGGCGCTGGCGGCAGCGGGCCGACGGTGATATGCCCCGGGGACCCGAAATGCCCAGAGGCGCCATGATAGCGCCAAGCGGTCCGATCGAAGTTCCGGCGCGCGTCTTCACGCCAGAAACCGAGACCGCGATTCCTCCGCGACCCCCCCTGGATCCGCCGAAGCCCGGTTTGAGGCGAGACGTGTTCACCCTGGATGAAGGGGACGCCATCCTGCAATGGCCGAGCGATCTGAGCCCCGAGAGTTTTGAAGACTTCCAGGGATGGCTCCAACTCGTAGAGCGTAAAGCGCGGAGAGTTGCCGGGCTCCCGCCCGTGGCGGATCCGAAGTGACCAAGATCAGGCGCCCGTACAAGTGCAAGTGCCAGGCCCCGAAGACCGAGGTGCGGCTGCGCCTATCGAGTAGCGGGCCCGCCGCTCAAGAGCAGTGCCTGACGTGCCTGGGTCGCCACGGCCCACACAAGAAGCTCCGCGACTTCGTCATCAGGAAGCTTCCGCACTGGCAGTGGCCGGCCGAGAGCGGGAAGCTTTTCTAGGCGCGGTTCACCCTCGCCCTCCGATACTCAAGCCCCGCCTCAACACCAAGGGCAGCAGCCAGGTCACAGAGGAAGCCAGAGTAGAACTCGCACCAGTAGTTCTCGAGCTTCTCGAGGGTGACCTTGGTAACCACCGGCGTTTCGTTGGTAACCGGGCGGCTTCGGCCGCCGCTGGCGCCAGGCATCCACGGCCGACGCGTCGATCTCACCACCAGCACGCCCAGCGGGGCCTTCGCCCCGGGGTTCCCATAGATCAAGGCGTTGTCCTCGGCCGCTGCTTGCCCGGCATACCACTCGCTCTCGTCGTCACAGCCGTCGGGCGGAGCCAGCCAGCCAGCGGGGCGCTGCGAGATGAACTCAGCGTACCCTTCCACCCACCAGTAGGACCGGGGCTCAGACATCAAGCCGTCCCCCGGCGGCGCCTCGCCCCGCCCCTCCCAACCGCCGCAGCACCCCGTCCACCAGCCCAGAGGCAGCCTGGTGGACGCTCTCGGGCACGTCCTCGACGGCCAGGAGATCCAGCAGGGCCCCTTGCTCGGCTTCGACGGCCTCGAGCAGCAGCTGGCGGCCCTTGTCGACCTCGACGTTGACTTCGACGGCGGCGTTCAGGCCCCTGAGCTTGGCGATCCGGGCTCGGGCAGGACCGCGGCCGAGACCTACGACCACTTTGCCCCTGGGGTCGATCGTGATGCTCTCGGCCATCATCTGCTGATCTTCGGTGAGCTCGCGCGGGGCTTTCTGGCGAAGGGCGACGCAGTCTTGCGCGGCCCTGAGTTTCTCGGCGTGAGTGGGCGGCGTCATCTTGCGATGGCCGTCGACCATGCGCTCGACGCCGTCGACGAAGAGCGTCTCGAGGCGTGACCAGCAGTCCGAATCGGGGTTCTGGGAGACGAAGAGATCGAAAACATTTCCACGCGACTGGACCTCCTCCAGCCTCCGCAGCTCTTCCCCGAATTCCTCCTCCTTTTGCACATACTGTGCCCGATGGTGCTTAATCGAGGCCTGCAGTTCGACATTCTTCAACAACTCACGGCTGACAACCTGCTGCGCGCTGACGTCTGTCTTCGCCGTGCCGCCGGCTTCACGGTACGCCTCGAGCTTGGCCGTCGCCCCCTCCCCGCGCGCCGCGAACCCCACCGCGAAGGCGTGCCAGAAGCCCTTGAGCTCCGCGCACTCCAGGCAGCAGCCAGGCATCGTGGCCTTCTTTCGCCTTGGACTCAGCCATTCCTCGAGCTCGGCGCGGAGCTCTTCGAGGTCTTCGACGGAGAGCCCGGCGTGGCGCACCTCCTCGAAGGCGATACGCCCCCTGGCCCTCATCTGCGCCAGGGCGGTTTCACGGTCAGCCATCGGACCCTCCTTCTTCGACGTCCTGGCGGATTTCCTCGAGCAGCGCCCCGAGGCGAGCGAGGAAGTCGGCGATGCCCGGGCGGAGCTCGCGCGCTATGGCTTCTTTGACGTGGCCAGTCATCGTCCTTCTTCTTCTTCGGCGGATTCCCGGATGTCCTCGAGCTCGGCGACAAGCCCTTCTTCGACGTCCTCGAACGCCCCGACCAGGTTCTCGAAGTGGTCAGCGGTGGCGGTCATGAATTCGTCGGCGTGGCGCTCGAGCTCGGCGCGGTACTGCGGTCGGTCCTGTATCAACACGCCGGGGTGATCCTCTTCGAGCAGCGAGCCCCAGAACTCAAGCGAGGATTCCGGGGCGGCCGGGGCTTCATCTCGGGCGGGTGGTTCTCCCGGACTTTCGTCTTCGACGGGTTTTTCCACACGCGCGGCGAGCTCGGCTTGGAAGGCCTCGAGCTTGGGCCCACCCTTTCTGAGCAGGCGGCCGTACTTCCGGCGATCGGCCGGGCCGACGCCGGCGGCGGTGAGCATCTTCGACAGGTGCTGGCGGATCCGGCACTCTTCTTTCTTCGCCGCGGCGATGGCGAAGCCGCGGAAGGCGGCTTCGTCTTCGGGGGATGTCTTCGACGGGGGTTTCTTCGATGTGGTCATGGCGTCTCCGATTGTATCATGGTCTCTCTTCGACGGGTTTCCCGGCGGCGTGGGTCAGAGATCCCACTGCTCGACCTCTTCTTCAAAGGTGCCGCTGAGGGTTACGGAGGGGGGGGGGCTGTCTTCGACGGGTTCTGGCGCGAACGCTTCGGCTTGCTCGAGCAAGAACGAGCGGATGCGGGCGCGGTCGGCGGGGGACAGATAGGCCCAGCGGATTTCGATTGTCATCTCGCGGCGCGGGAACTTCATGGTCCGCGGCGGGGTTGAGAGATCGTGAGTGACCGCGGGAGCGGTGACGGAGACGGTCCAGGAGGGTTTGTCTTCGACGGGTTTTTTCATCCTTTCTTCGCGCTCGCGGGAAGCTGCCGTGATCCGCCCGAGCATGGCGCGGAAGGCGCGCGGCTCTTCCTCTTCCAGGTTGCGGACGGCTTCTTCGAGCAGACGCTCGAGGTCGACACGCAACGGGTCGCCGTTTTCTTCGAGCCAGATGCAGATCTGGAATCGCGACACTGGGTCTTCGCTGTCGCCGTAGATCTCTATGTCCAGTTCGGCTTTCATCTCTTCGTCCTTTCTTCGATGTGTCGACGGGATCGGTGCTTCTGGGAGTTGCGGAAACGGGAAATTTTGTGCGGGGGTGGCCCCAGCGCGAACGGCACCAAAACCAAAACTTTCTCACCGGCGCGCCGCTCCCTCTTCAACGCCTTCTATCTTCAACGAGTCTGCACGCCCACGCGCTCCCTGCTTTCTTCATCGTCTTCCGGCTGCGAAGGGTGGATAAGCCGGCAAGGCGTACCGAGCACTGCGCGGGTCGGTATCTCTCATGGTTCGCCTTTCTCAGTTGCACGCTATCCGCGCGCGCTCAGCAGCGTCCGTCACCTCTCGCACAACGGCTACAACGGCCGTTGCCATCGGCCGCAGGCCAACTGGCCAGGTGCCCGGGTCAAGGATCAGCCCTGCAACGCCAGCACATAGCGCTCCCATTTGGTCGGCTTCTGGCTCGGTCCCATGCGCGGCCCCGAACGCCTCCGCCTTGCTCGCCAGGTCTTTCGCCGCTCGCTTGAGTTCGGCGTAGGCTCGTTGCTGTTCAGCCATAAGGCGTCTCCTCCTTCTGCCGGTAGGCTGTTACACCGTGTCCCTGCTCGTCACCCGTCGCCCTGAAGCCGATCTCAGCCCACTCTCGCTCCCACCCCGGGGCCTCACAGAGCAGACGAGCCTCAGCTGCAAGCTCACCGCCGGCCGCAATGTACGTGCCACAGACCGACTCCTCGTAGATGCGGCCGGTGAACGCCCCGTCATCGTTCGACCAAACCTCAGCCACGTCGCTGTCATCGTCGTCGTAATGGGCGCCATTGTCGCATGTTTGGATCATGGGGTGTCTTCTGGGGTGGTGTGCCAGCCGATCAGGTCGGACAGGCCGAGGTCCCGGTTGGTGCAGTGGTGCACGGCGTGGAGCGAGACAGGGACTCCACAGGCGCCAGACGCTGTCGGCCAGCCCGTGCGGGCCAGGTCACCGAGTACGCGGGTCGCTACCTCTGGGCCCGAGCCGACGCCGTCTTGGTGTCGCTCGCCGCACATGCGGCAGTGGTAGATGTAGGCGTGGTCAGTCATGCGGCACGGCCCTCGAGCACAGCGCGGACCGCACGTTCAGCGGCGTCTGTTGCCCTGCCTGCCAGCTCTGTGGGTATGTCGGCCGGTAGTTCGGCGTCGAGCCTGTCCATCACGAGGGCCCCGACGTCTGCTATCGCCAGGGCTATGCGGCAGGTGGGCAGGTGGTAGGGGTGGGCTTGGTTGCAGGAGTGGCAGTGGGTGGGGCGATCTGTCTCGACAGCAGCAGCGGCGACGAAAGGCAGCTCCAACTCGGCATACCGCCACTCCGCCGACCCTTCGGCGCCGACCTTGAGCTCGACGCGGATAGCGCTGCCGTCAACCTCGACAACGGCGGACGGCTCTACACCGTCGGGCAAGCCGAGGAATTCGACCATGGCGGCGGTATAGGGCCGCTCTATGGGTAGGTGTCTCATATGGGTGTCTCCTTGTGTGTTGGGCTGAATCGCCCAGGTGGCTGCCTGTGGGGTTTAGAGGGCTATAGGGGTGGGGTGGAGTTCGTAGCCATGCCGTACGATTGCGAGCTCGAAAGCTTCGCGGTATTCCGCGTCCCATTCGGTCCGATCATCGATTTTCTCAATGTCCGAGAACCAAAGCCCGGCACAGAACACAGGGATAAACCGGCGATTGTCGAAAGTTACCATCTTGCTCTCCCTTCAAAGCCTGATCGGCATAATTACACAGTCGGCCCCGTTGCCCGATGCCACTATCTGCGTATTCTGATCCCACAACCGGAGCTCGAATTCCTTATCCGGTTCCCAGACGTCGGCCAGTTGGAGCAGGAAGTCTGGGTTGACGCCTAGGCCGTTGACGTCGTGCGGATCGTAAGCTTCGAGCTTTTTCTCGTAGGCGCGCACATTGTTCTCGTAGGCGCGCACATTGTTCTCGTAGGCGTCCAGCCGGAGCACATATTCCCGTTGTGTGTAGGGTGTAGCCTTCCGCGGCTTTCGCGGCTTGACTGGCCGCGCAGCGACCAAGGCGCCGGCCATGCGCGTCCGTCCGTTTATAGTCGACGTCGCTTCCCCAAGGTCCGGATTTGCCGCGTGTAGCTCCGGC
>Ga0255048_10001103_pt1 | contig 19623 bp, 15 predicted proteins | sample JV7_2_2_MG_FD_183619 | JGI IMG/M metagenome (GOLD analysis project Ga0255048, IMG submission 183619) | Seawater microbial communities from Jervis Inlet, British Columbia, Canada - JV7_2_2 | ecosystem: Environmental > Aquatic > Marine > Inlet | place: Canada: British Columbia | collected 2016-10-06
GTATAAGATTACTTGGGGGAGCTAGGATAGCACAACAGGTTCGATTCCTGTCTCTTCCTTCACTTATTCCAGTATAACCATTGCAACAACGTAATCTTTCTCATCCGATAGCGAGACTATAGCGTTGCGAATTTTAAGCCCAGATCCTATAAAGCTGATCAGAGGTCGACCATGTTCATCATTGTCGATCTGTATAGATTGAAACCCTATTGGGCGTCCTATAGCTTTAGTAGCTGCTTCTTTAGCAGCAAACCTCGTCGTCAGGTATTTGATATCTTTATTGCGTTTGAGCCATTCATCAAATTCTTTTGCGGTCAGTACCAGACGAGCGAATTCGTTAGTCGATCTAGCGAATCGAGCGGTCTCAACAATGTCAACGCCGATGCCCTTAATCATTAGAATACGTGCACCGGAACAACAGATCCCAGGCCAATAGGCTCAAATGGAGTGTGGAGCAATCCACCAAACGTATTTGACTTGTTGATAACGTTCGCTTCAAAGATCGTATTAATATCTGATCCAAGCATCTCCTGAGCCATCAATTCAGTGGCCAGGCCGACAGGCTTATCACGAGCCATGCGGTAGATGATCTTCTGTATTCTCAACCAGAATGACGGGAACATTATAATTCCCACGTCACTTAGCTGTTTAATAGCCAGTGGCATATTTTCTTTATAGTCCGGGAAGGAATCCAGAACATGAATACGAGCATCTGCAGGTTTCATTTTCTTTTCCTGTACAAGATGTCTAAATAAAGTTTCCTTAGCGAGTACGTCCGTTAAATCGGTCATAGCAGATCCAAATCGAACTGCTTCACTGCTCGGTGAGGTCGTGAATTGAGCGACATAATTTACAATGTCCTCTTCACTCTTAATTTCACGGAGCCTGTTCGCTACTTGATCTAGTTCCTGTTCCAGAAGTTTCGTTGATTTCGCCTTGCTGGCAATGTCTCCGAGGTAACCAAAGAAATCCTCCGCTTGGTAGCCTATCTTCTGTAACTGGACGATAAAATGCGAGACAACGTTCCTGTTGCCTGCTGAATCTGTCAGTAGGTATTCGAGCGATCTATGCATATCGGCCTGGAACCCGGATAAGGTGTCAGCGCTCCGTGAAACCAAATCTGATCCCAACGAGTTGACGAATCCTTTGTCACCGATGTCACCAACAGAGTTTGCAGCAACTCTCTTCTGAAGACTTTTTAGTTTCTTCTTGAGAGAAGCACTCTCTGGACGGGATACCAATTGAAGTTTCAGTTGGAATATATTCCGTTGCAGTTCGGTGTACTCAGCAAAGTCCCGTTGGATCTCTGCATAGTTTGTCGCTATGAATTTGGGGTTAAGCCCCAATACACCCAGATAGGCAAGGTTCGATAAGTTGTCATTGGCAATCTTGACTGGGTTTAAAACTATCATGCCGATTTTGGCGCCTGAGACCAGGTTCTTTAAGATGCGAGTTGCCCATTTCATTTTGGGGTTCTCAAATAGACTCTTAGCGGACCCTCCAAGTAGCCAATGGGAGATATCTTTTCTAACCAGATCGACCTTCTCATTAAAAGCATTCACGTTCGAGGCACGACCTTGAACGGGCATGTACTTCGCACGAATTGATGCGTCTAATTTGCCGTATTCAGTCCCTTCCTCCAGCTTAATAAACCATGGATTATCGATATTATCAGCTTTGATGATATTCTCGAGCTTGGTTTCGCTCCTACCTTTACCAATAACCATCCAGGTATCATCTTGAAGAACTGCGTCACGAATGACCTGTGACTCCGTCATAGCCATGCTGTGTGCAGTAGATCTCACCAGGCTTTGCTCAAATCCTTCGATATATCCAAGTTCTTTTTTCTGTTCTTTAGTCAGCAATAGCTTGTGACCAGTATTGGTTTCTACAACACCAGGGAAATTTTTCATATCCCGGCCAACATCGATGTCAGTTGTAGCCAACTTCATATCAGTGTAAGCACCAGCAATATCCGTAGAGTCGATAGTCGGCTTGTACACGATGCCGAGCTCTGTTCTGGTTGGTGGTTTCAATACCTTCCATCCAGTATCTTCTCCAAACTCATACATCCGAAAATCTTTTTGTTTTACAGCTTTCATTCGAAGTTGTTCAGATGGTTTGTCCATTACTAAGCTGTCTCGTATATTTATAGTACCTTCGTTTTCTAGGGTGCTTACAGCGTTAGCCACACTGTTATCCTTGATCACTGTCATCAGCTCGTTATGTTTCAGTAGTTTCTCGAACTTCTTGGACCCGATCCGCTTGATAGATTCTAGCGCCAGGAGCTTACGTAGATCTCTCTGAAAACCTTCTGTAGGATACTTCTTGCCAGGCGGATAGTTTGTAGCCAGATTGTAAATCGTACTGCCTGGCTTCTCTTCAATATTCCAATCTACCAGCTGGTCCACATCGCGCACAGCTCGTGCGTTAATTTTCCACAGCTGTTTCCGCAGAAGCTCCGCTTCCGCGTCAATTTCTTCAGCCGTCGACAAGTCGCCGGCCAAAACAAAATAGTCATGCAAGGGCATGTCTTTAACGAAAGAATTCAAGTCATTTTTCTCAGTTTGGCTCAGATCTCTGCTCAAGTTTTCCAATTTTTTCACTTGTTCATTAATAATGGACACGCGCTGAGAATTTATCGCAGCCATCTTAGATAAGACGTCAGCCTTCTTCGTTTTGTTCACACCTTCACCGGTGACGGTATGCAGGAACTGCTGCAGCGCAGCAGAGCCATCATATACTTTTCTGGCTTTATCAGCTGCGTCACTGTACAACGGGAAGCGTTCGTACATAATAGTGTGCAAATTACCCAGGAGTTGCTTTCCTTTACGCTCCAGCCTGCTGTTCAGCATGCTTGCAACGGCAAAGTTCATATAATCAAACGACGCTTTACGCGAATAGACAACTCCTCCCGTTCTCGAGGTGTAGTTATACTTCGTCTCCTCTATCCGCTGGTACTTTATCGCTTCCTGGTATTGTTGCTCCCGGAACGCAGTTCCGTGCTCAATTGTACGGGCTAAAGCACCGGCCAACTTATTAATATCGACGTTTTTCTGCAAGTTCGCATTCGTAAGCTCAGATACCCATTCAGCCACCTTCGCCAGGAAGGCCCCTATACGGCTTTTTAAGCGCTTTTCGCTTTGCTCGTTAATACGGTTGAATTCAGTATAGATCTCCTCAGCAGTAGCTGTTTCTGATCCCATGATGGCTATAAACTCGGCAATAGCTGTAACGGGGTTGTCTTTACTAAGAATATAGTTCACTCTATCGATAGCTTCTTCACTAAGATTATCAGCATTAAACTTACTCATTGTTTTAATCGCATTAATGAAACCCTGGAAATCTTTTATAACGTTCTTGTCTTTTTGCTCTCCTGCGTGCTTAACCAAAAAGGCAATAGTGTTCGCATGCGTGATCTCATGCTCTATGATTTGCTGTTGAAGCTTGAAGTCAGCAGTATTGTTTAAATTAAGACGACGTCCACCGTCTACCTCAGGATCTCGACCTGTTAAGGTGATAGAGTCCGTGTCTGCTATAAATGCATCCTCAAGCGCATCAGCAATAATCTTGCTAATACCACCTGTCTTATCGCCCAGGAATCGGGTAATGATCTCCGATCCTTCGGACAGCTTAGCCATTGCGACTTCTACAGTGTCTTTAGTCAAAAAAAGGGGACTACCAGTACTCTTTCCACCAGGCTCTATCCTACGTGGCCCCAAGCCAAGGTCAGGCCCAGTTATACTTTTATTGAAGTCAGCTTCCGCAGCAGCTTTTGCTTCGGCTAACGATCTAAAAACTCCAACTGATTTAAACGGAGACACCCTATTTAATACAAATGGTTTGGCATCGACACTAGCATCAAATGTTTGATGGATAGTATAGTTTCCAGAAGTAAGCCTGCCGTTTTTGCCTGATTTCCATGTCCCAGGTTTCACCGTAGAAACAGCGTCCTTTGACTTCGGCTTCGCCTCAGTCTCGGACTGTTCCGCCCTCGCGGAACCTGTTTCTACTCCGGATTCTACCGCCGCAGACTGGTTCCTCGGAACTTTACCAGCGCCCGATGGTTGCGGTGACGCTGGCGCGTCTCCTACACCATCCGGCTCCGATAAAGCCCCTTCGGAATCTGCGGCTGGCTTGACGGTTATATCCTGATCTTCTAATATTTGTACAAGGTCATCACGCTCTTTCAGTATATTTTGTTCGAGCCGGTTCAGAACTTCTTCATCAGGTCGTCCCTGAGCAAGTAGTCCACGCATGTAATCTTTATCATCTACATCGAGCGCTTTGCCAGCTTTCCCTATGCAATTTTTTAGTGCCACCGTATCGTCTCCACAAAAGATTTAAGAATAATCAATAGTTCCTCGTCTTCCTGTAATGCCTGCATTAATAGTAAAGGCTCACCCTTCTTTTTAACAGAAGGTGCCTGGTTGAAATGTGTTCCCGGTGCGCTTACTCCGCCACCTCCCGGTAAAATAAGTACAACGTCCTGGCCACTTCCGATACCAGAGGTTGCCAAAAATCCAGCTGATGATCCACGTCCAAGACCTCTGGTCGCTAAGAATGCTGGCATTATACTATCGCATCCTGTCGATCAACACCTTCACTGGTAGCGCTGTACGGAGTCGTGCCAGCGGCATCTTCCCAAACCGGGCCGGCTACAAGTGAGGTTACACCATCGTCATCGTATATGGTTTGTATACCGGTGGACGGGTCAGTGATACGCTTATTGCGTAGCAGCTTGATAATAAATGCTTGGTTGATACATTCTTCCAGAGAGGAGTGGGCATATACGGGTGTAGCTTCACCAGTATTCCACTCGATGGTAACAGTCGTTGGATCCAGGGCGGATAAAGCGATATTCACACCATAGCCACCACCACCGATTTCATATACGCCAGTAGTAGTGGCAGCCACAGTCTCAACACCGTCAGCATCGAGCTCTCGGTATTCAACTGTAGTCAGTCCGGTTTTACTCGAACCAAATGATGCAATTAATGCTGTCATGATATTATCCTAACACGTTTTCGTGTGTGGTAATCAATTGTTAATATTGGACCGACGAGTGGAATTGTTACCACTGGAAAGATGTCGTTATTTTGTGTTGTACCAGAATCCGGCAATATTGCTAGCGCTATTCGTCCGGTATTGGTATATCCAACGTCATCTACGGTCTCCTGAATGATAGCTGTAACGTCTGTATCCACATTTGTTCCAGTAGGAGATGGATATGGTACTGACATCGTTGCACTAGCTGTTGTGGTACCGATATCTTCTTCAAGTATTGCGCCACAAGGATAGTTGTTGTCATCGAATCCACGACCATTGCCGTACGACCACAGTTCGCCTCCAGTATACTGATTGGTGAGACCACCACGAACACCTGAATTAAGGTGATCCGAAGTAGTTGGGGCATACGTCACATTCATAACCAGCGCGATTTTAACGCCTGAATTGATTGTAATTTGGTCCAGTCCGGAGAACAGGAAGTTCTCTCGATAAGCAATGAAGTTCGCCACTATACTGGCTACTGTCCGAGTGTCGGAAGTGGCTAGCACTATACCAGTTGGTTTGCCTCCACCGTCTACACTTTGAATCTCAAGGAACACATTGCCAGTGGGAGCTTCTGCGAGAACATTTTTGGCCATTGCCCAAGATGCACTAGTCAGAGTGAATGTAGAGGTAGGAGTAAGAGTTTGGGCAACCTTAGTCAAGCGCTCCCAATCAGATTCTCTATTGATAGGAATCCTGTTATCGTAAATATTCATATTCCCGGTAATTGTCAATAACTCCGAGACCATAGCTCCTGAGAATAGCTCCACCTGGTTATCACAGTAATGGTTTGCAGGACCGACGGTTTCTGCTTTCCGGTAGTCAAGACCTGATGCATCCGAGTTCCAGAGACCATCTCTGTCCATTCCACGAACAGTGCAAGTAAAGACGCTGCCACGACCTTCGTGAGATGCAGATATTCTTAGGTTCGCGCTTCTGATAACTGCGTTCTGAGGTATAAACATACCGTGCCATTGGTAAAAGTTTGCCTTCTCAAGTACACCTTTACCAGTACGCATCCCAAGCTCGAGCCGAGTACCGAAAAAATCAGTATTCCAATCACTAGCTGATCTGTTGACCGTAGTGTCAGTATTAAACGTTGGCGTTAAAGTGAGAATGGTCATGGGTTGGCCCTTCTATCATTACCTGGTCTGGAAACAGTCCTCCGATTAGCAACTCTTCGCTCAGGCTTCACGCTGTGGAGTTTTCGACCGGCTCTTGTTGAGTCGTCCTTAGTCTCGAACGTTAAGCCTTCTCCCATAACCGCAGTGTGCATAGCTTCGAATTTACCTCCAGCTTCTGCTGGGGTTTCTCTTGCATAGTTGAGAGCTCTTACCTGTAAAACAAAGCTGTCTTCAGATTGTAGATCAATACGAAAAATTTCTTTAGCTGCAGTTGCTGCAAACATAGCGAGTTCTGTTTCATTCAGACTAGGAAACGCCGGAGTTGCGTGTGTTTCAACGACAAGTACGTTATCGTTTTTTTCAATTATTTTAATGGCACCGAAATGCACTGCGCCTTGTAACTCTCCTTTATTATCGAAGGCAGCTAATAGGATATCGATAATATCTCCATTACCATCTACAGGGCAACGAGGGTCTCTGAGATCTCCTTCACATGTAGTTGTTTCAGGTATATCACGAACAGCCTCAGTTATAATATCCTGAACCAAAAGACGCGGAATCCTTTTTAAACGTCTGGTGTGTTTGAATGTTAAACCAGCCATATTAAAATCACGTAGAGTTAAACTTATCATTAGAATGTAACCGTTGCATTGAATGCGATAAGTGTTCCAGCTAGTGAGGTAAACTCAAACCATACGTGATCTCCAGCATCAATTATAGGAGTCGTAATATTATTTATGCTGTCTCCGGATGTAATACTAGTGGTAGTCGCTGTGTGTACTACGATTCCAACAGAACTAGGATCAGGGCCTTTTCTAAGTTCCCAAGTTATGCTTTGACCACCTGATCCTTGCAATATGATATTAATATTAGTTACCACAGTATCGAGTAGTTGTTGTGTTAAATAGTATTTATCTCCGATTGTAAAATCAGATACTGAAGAGCTTGAACTGCTCGCTAAGGCACTCGTCCCTAGAGAGTTTGGGACTATAGGCATTATCGTGTAACTTCCTGGTATATGTAGTAATGATCAACATACAGCGGTGTTGTAGTTGTACCAATAAGTTTCATGATGTGTGTATTATAAAAGAGACCAAAACCGGTTCCGGTTGGTATGTTTGTTACAATAGTAGCGACTGATACTCCATCGATGAAATATTCAATCGATGTACCTGCTGCATTGACTTCGAATTCCAAGTTATACCAGGTATTAGCGGCTACTGTGATACCTGTATCAACAGAGGTTTCTGTTCCATTGTGAGCAATTGCTTGCCAGCGTCCGCCATTCTCTGCATCGTTGTATTCAAATCCAACCCCCTCAATAATTACGTTAGGAAGATTGATTGAATAGAACCCTGATCTTATGGTGTATCTTTGTGCTCCAGTTGATAAAGCACCAGTTCTAAGAATGGTACCTGATCTTGTAAGGTTCGCTCCAAGAATTAGTGAATCTACTCTGGACAGAATGAATACTCTACCTGCGGCAGTTGTACCAGTATTAAGCTGCCAAACACCAGGATGGTCTGTAAAATCAAATCCAGAAGTAGGCGCAGCAGAGCCGGCTCCAGCACCAGCAGCAATAACAGTGACTCCTTCGGCAAGGTTTGAGAACCCAGTGAAATCAGATTGAATCAAAGCTGCTTTTGATACACTTTCGTAAATCTCTTTTGGGATGTCAATTTCTGTTATGGAACGGGCTACTTTACTCATTAGTTTAGTTTCCGGTTACCTACTGAGTTCAGCTTAATTCCACTCTTCATGAGACCAAACTTGTCACGCTCAAAATTAATCTCGTAATCCAATGGCGTACTTGCTGCGTTCTTGGCTGCTACTTGTTGTTTAAGACTGGCTATGGCGTCAATTATCGCAGAGACGTCAAAGCCTTCTTTCGTTGCAGCCATCACTGTCAGACTGAGCTTAGTAATCGCCGCGGCAATATCAGCTTGAGATTCTTTGCTGGCCAGTGCATTAGCCTGCAACTCTTTCACCAGCACGCCGAGCTCCGTCTGTGTCGGCTTTTTGCTGGTTACATTAGTGCCCGGTAGCTTCTTGAGGCGTTTTAAGTTAGACATATTTTCAATTTCTCAACCATGTTAAGTCGTGATTGTATATCGTCCCAGTACGATTGTGCCAGAACTTCTATGGATTCATCTCCATCAACCAAGGTAATAGTGGTATCACCGAAGTCTTGTTCAGCTGAAGGGCCTTTTGGTATAGTGGACTGTACCGTAGTATCAGCCTCGGTGTCAACCTCAGCCGGCTTAGCAAATGTTTCAAACGCTGCTCCATCGCCTATCAAAGCATCGCTATTCTTATTAAATAATGCGGAGATTATCTCCGCTTTCTCCGCAACTTGTTGGTCAATTGTGGCCTTTAACGCTTTAAATTCGGCTGAATTAGCTATTTCTGGCGAATAAGCGGCCACAGCTTCCATCAACTGCTGGTGTACGTCGTATTCCGTGGCTACTTTGATCGCTGTCTTGAGATAAGCAGCTTCCATTGCGCGAACTGTCTTAACATCACTGCGCACATCGTCATGAATAACTACTGTTCCTGATTCCGAACCTACGTTGTCCAGGGAATGATACAGCAGGGCTGCGTCAATACCATGCGTGGTGGAGACGTCCATGACAGTTTTCTGTAATTTTTCCTTCCTGGTGAGGACGGTATCGTCTCTTCCCTCGAGCTCGTTCACCACTTCCACCTTTTTGGTGACTGGCATTCCGAACTTGTTTAAATTGTCTTTGGTGGGCTTTATGCCGGCCAATACCGCTGCTGCAGGTAAAACTTTGAAGAATAGATCTGCTGGCAACAGCTTCATGAAGTCATAAACTTTTGCCGATCGATTAACGTACTCTTTCAAGTACTTGTCCCGGATCTGTTCCTGCATGATATCGAACATCTGCCCAGGCATGTCGCTAGCTACCAGCGCTTCAACAATGTCTGGATAAAGTCCATCGACGTCTTTAAGCTGGACGCCTTCTAGATCGTTGTACGAATCATCTTTGAATAACTTACTCAGATATTTTCGAGTACTGGGGTCATCCAGGTTATCGATAATCCTGTTGGCCAACGAATGAGAGATTGTGCTTACAGCACTAGTCTTCCCCTGGCCATACACAAATACCATTGTAGGGTCCTTGGACAGCTCACGAATGTCTTTCTGGTCGTTGAATAACAGATTCAGCGTATCCTGCATCAGGCCGGCGCTGCTATCTACTCCAATGTCCGGTCCAAAGCCATCGCTCTTGCCTGACACAAAGTCTTCGATAGCGTTGCTCATGAGCTTATAAAGGTCGTCGAGATCTTGCTTTACCAGAGTCCCTTCTGACGGATTCAACAGGCCAATGCGTTGCAGAAATACTTCAACGTTATCGTTTGTGCCCAGAGCCTGGAGGAATGTGAGCGTTCCACCTGAAGCGGTAGCATCTGCGGAAGCTGTGAACTCAGTGGTTACAGTATTACCCGGAGCACGGATATCCTCAATCGCCTGCAGTGATGTCAGCAGCGTTGCGTAATCGATTCCACGAAACTGTTTGGCCAGTGGGCCCAGTGCTTGCATCTTACCGACAATATTATCGGCTGCTTTAAACCGTCGATACGCTCTCAGTGCAGTAGTTACTTCTGGCCCATCGAGGATGTCCTGGTAGGAGAACATTTTTGGATCCCCGTTCTCATCTTTTATTTTGAGGCTTATCGCTACTTGATAGACCATGTAGTCGAAGTCAGCGGTTCCCTTATCTATGGTGTATTCACCTGCGGTCAACATGACACGGCTTTGCTTTGACGCATGGGGGTTCAGCACGCTGTTCATGTAGTAGAGGCGGCCATTGCGGCCAACCTTCATTTGCATATGTAAAGGCGCCGGTTGTCCATCTACCTGCAGCTGATCGTAATACTCAACTATGTCGTCCAGGGGGGTGGACCTCGAGAGGTTCTGCCCGGCTATAGATTCTTTTCTGTCGATCGAGAAGTCATCGGAGCGTTTTAATCCGAAGAGAGATTTGACCATATTCTTTCGGGTCCCAAACACCTCGTTAATTCTTTGCGTCGCAGACTTGCCTGTATTGAGGGCCTCCTCATTCAGTAGCTGCATGAACTCATGTATTGCCTTATTTACGAATAAAGGCTTCTCATATATGGCCTTTCTTGCCGCGGCAGTTTTACTGTCTGGAGATAGAATGCCATCATCCCACTGAGCAAGCTCTTCTGCGGTTTGAGTAGGTTCCGGATCGGGCAATACGATAGTATTAGGTTGAGAGACCAGATTCACCATGCGAAGCTTTTCGGTAACCACACCCAGGTCCGTATCAGTCAGATCAGCTTCACTGCGCTTCAGAAAGTAGGAGGCTTCAGTGCTTCCAGGCTTGATTCCCAGCTTTTTCTCGTTCAGCGAAACAGAGACTATGTCCGATCGGGTTGGTTTGGTCTTCGGAAAGTCCTTCTTCAGGTCCGCCTTGCTTTGGTAATCCTGGATGGTAGTTACACCCGTCTTTGTTTTTTCGATGTATCCTGCTTCTTCGAGTTGGTCCAGTGCAGCATCGCCGATATTGTAGTACAAACTTTCGATCAGGGCTGCAGATTCATCGGTTGTTGCACGCGCGAATCGGTATCCTTTCTGGTATGCTATTTTGCGGCCAATACTGGCAGCAACTCGAGATCTAGGAAGCGCCGGCAGCACGCCACTGATACTTATCGCAGAAACAGGGATGCTAAGGTTACGGGCTTTGTCAGATTCGCCTTTGACAGACTCCATGAGCTCGTGCAAAGCGATACTCATTTCTATATTATTGTCGTGATTAAATATATCATCCTGTATCGATCCGCCGGTTGCGTCTGATTCTCGGATTCTTTTGAGCATTCCGGTAATTTTTCGGAGGATGCGTAAAGATTGCGTACTATCCGGTAAAGCGGATATATTCAGTTTATCCGTTAAAGCGGATACCTCTTTGGACGTAGTTTTCCATACGTCGTAACGCAAATTTTTATCCTTCTGCTTGTCGATCGTGACCTTTTGGTCGAACTCGACGATAAGCTTTTGGAAGTCTTTGAAGTCTATGCAAGCCATTATACTCTACACCCTGGTACCATTGAGTTATAAGCTTCCTTGAATTTCGTAATAGTTTCAAGACCTTTTGTGACTACGTTATCAAATAGTTGGTCGGCAGATAAAGTAGTTGGGTATGCCTGGTCCAGACGCTTAAAGAATGTCGAGTTGTTCTTTAGGTCCGGAAACTGTTCTACAAAGGATTCGAACTCACCTCTGGTCCTAACACCAAACTGTTTCATCTGTTTAAGGAATATGTCAGCACTGTCTGCCAAGGCATCGTCCAGCTTGGGATCCTTTAAAGTCTCGAGCACGCCATCAATCACAGCCTGGAATGTTGAGTTAATTTCGACCTTATTGAATTCCTCGACAGCTTCACTTACTGCACTACTGACTGCTGAGGCTGCCCTTAAAGCAACATCTGAACCTCGAGACTCACCTTCTGGTATATCCAGGTCCGCATCAATTTCTTTATCCAGCTTGTCAGCTTTCGCTTTTAGTCTCTTATGCTCGGCGAGGAACGCATCAGCAGCTGTTCTGGTGCCGGTATCGAGCTCGTCTTGAGCCTTGTTTTTAAGGTCCTTGACGATTTTACGAAGAGCTTTTAAGGCTTCCATTTTGTCTGTAATTTCTGGCGTGAGTTTGCTACCACTATCCAATGTGCCTTTTACTGATTTGACCACTGAGTCAACAGCCCCGGTAACTTTATCCTTAACTTCCTTAGGCCGGCCTAACAGTTTGTCTCTAACTTTCTTGAGCTTGCGTTTCACAGCAACTGCTCCATCACGGCTCATGGCGCCATTCGTTTGGTTCTTAAAGTCTTCAGACGCCTCTACTGCAGCTAGTGCTGCTTCAGCTTTTTTGAGAGACGACATGTCATCAATATTGCCAGCTACCGTTTCATTCAGTGCTTTGCTGACAGAGGCTACTTCACCGGCATCGATCGATCCGCGGTCGGCCACATCTTTAATGATTGGATTCAGAGTTGCTTCGTTAATTAGTTCATCACGTTTGAGACCGGTGCGCTCGAGAGCTTTATCCTTTGCTTTTTGTACCTTCAAGAGTTGACGTCCAATCTCTGGCTTCATCTCTCCAATGACAGCAGTTACCCGATCCAGGTCATGCTTGTCGAGAGTTTTAGCAGCTTCCAGGATTTGTTTTACTTCTTTCTTGCTGGCATGCGTAGCGAGCTCTATCATTCCGAGAGCTGTACTCGAGCGGATCTCGTCTACGGCCTTGACAGCTTTCTTTCCAAGCTCGAGGTCTGTTACAGTTTGTATAACAGCTTTTACGCCAGGGGACACAGCTTCAACTGCAGCTTTAGCTGCTTCTACTGTTTTACGCTGCACATTCTTGGACGCCTGTTTAACGACCGCGACACCAGTGTCGGCCTCTAGTTCAATCTTTAAGAGTGCAATCTTTGACTTAACCGGTTTGACCAGCTCCCTCTTCAGCTGTTTTATGACCTTAGGTTTCCTGAGATCGGCATCAGTGAATTCGTTCTCTTGTATGAGCTCTGATACCTTTTTTGAGATCTCCTCATCCAGACGTAGGTCTTCAATAATATCTGCGGCCTCAATCGTATCTACCGTAGCTTGGAAGTCAGCGACTTTGGCGTCTACAATCACCTTACGGCTGTCACGATCACCCTTGATTTCGTTTATCTCTTCTTCGGATAGGACCTGAAATGCTCTTTTATCGGTTACGTGTTTGGCAACCTTGCCGGCAGCTTTTGTCAACCCTACGGCTGCTTTAACTCCGGTTTTGGCTGTGCCTACGGCGGTATCGACCGCTGTGCCCACTGCGACGCCTGGAGCTGCAATTCCTGCACGGGCAACACCGCCTGCTCCGAAACCAAGGAAGGATCCAACTTTAGCTGCAAACTGGCTATCCTCATTCTTAACTACATCCAGCACACCGCCCCAAAAATCTTTACGAGTTGCAGGCGCCAGGTTAACGTTGATCTCCTCTGCCCAGGTTTGGAAGTACTCCTGTGCGGCTTCTGCTCCACCTGCGACTGTGATCTTTTTGGAAGCATCCCATACTCGAGACATGATCGACTTAAAGTTTGATTTGCCTTTAACATTTTTTACCACACTTCCTATTTCTTTTTTGATCTCCTTCTTGAATGAAGGTACGAATAAATTCTTTATGATACTTGGCGTTGGCATCATTGTAGCCAGGTTCAGGCCAAGCATGAGAGCTCCTTCCCCTCGGGTAGGGTCTCTTCCTTGCTTAGCTCTGAAATCATTAACGTTACCTTGGGTAATGTCCACAGCAGCGATACTGACTTGGCTTGCTGCTTTGGCAGCAGATGATAAGGCGCCTTTGGCTTTGTCGAGTGCCTTGAATATTTTACTACCACCTTCAATAACCTTACGGCCACGGTTAGCGGCTAAACCTACGCTTCCAGCGGCACCAACACCAGTCGCTGTCAATAAAGCTCCTACGCCAATCTCTCCCAGTATAGATGCTGAATCAGCCAGTGTTCCTGGCCCGGCCTTAATAGCGTGGCCTAAAGCATCGAGATGCCCTTGTAACCCACCTTGGGCCAGTGACTCAATAACTTTATCTTGGTTATCAGTAACCAGGCGTTGACGATCTTCCGGAGTAACACCGGCAAGGAGGTCTGCGAATTCTTGATTCTCTTGGTTTCGATCGACACCAGGCGTGCCTTTATTGCCGCTGATAAGATCGAATATGTTTTCTCTGCTTTTAAAGAATGAGGATTCTGCTATATCTAAAAGGCCAGCGCTCGAGCCTTGGCCACTTGCTGCCTCCAGGTCTGCTTGGAGCTGCTCTTCGGATAATTGTGCTGCTGGATCTATGCGACGTTTCTTCTCTACTTCTTTTGAAGCATTGGAGATGCCTTTCTGCATAGCAAGCGAAGGCGCTGACACAGATTCGGCTAAGCCAAAATATGGGTCATTCAATCGTTTAAATTGGATCTCAGCTGGAGTTAGGGCCATCGGTTTATCCCGGTTGACCCTCAATGTACTTGAAGTACGCAATTAGAAGAGCTTCTTCCCTGTTGGTTCCTTCACCATCAGCATCACCTATGCCTATTTTGCCTTCCTTACTTAATAGCTTGGCGTGGCGAAGAGCATCAGTTCTATCTGTAGAGGAAAGTCCATCGACTTGTGCCTGGCGAGCTGCACGCAGCTTTGTTTCGTCAGGCTTTGGAGCCGATCTAGGATCAAGTATTCCAGGTCCAGGAGGAGTTAAGTTTTCGAATAACTTGCCAATTGCTGGTACGGGATTAGCGTTCTGTATAAAGTCTGACACACTGTTAGCTGTTGCTTCTATTCCTCGGGGAACACCAATGTTAGGGAACTCAGCCGGCGTAGGCTCAGCTTGTTTTGCAGCCACTAGTTTTTCTAATTCAGGATCTACCTCAGGTGCAGGTGCAGGTGCAACCTCGGGAGTGAGGATCTTTTTCCCCGCTCCCTGGTTGTCACCCGCCTTGCCGGGGGATGTCTGGAGATTACCAGTACCACGGGACTTAACGCCATGTGGGGCAGATCCGAGACTATCTAAGAATGAAGATATTACCTGAGCATCACTATCCGCACTAGGGGTAAGGCTCGAGAGTAACCTTTGGTTAAACTGTTGTACCTGGTTTACGATGTCAGCCGGACTCCCTGTGCTTGATTGGCCAGCATCAGATATACCACCTCCTCTTTTGTTGAAAATTTGGGTTTGTTGAGCTTCGTTCTTTTTAGCCAAGGCACTCAGCGATTTAAGCTGCTTGCCAGAGAGGTTGCCCAAGTCAACATCTGTTTCCAGGTTACCGTCAATAACGCTACGCAAAGCAGCGATTGATGAAGATACACTGTTGCCTTCACGCTCGAGAGCGGCTAGGGCCTGGTTATAATTTTGTTGGGTTACGTTTCGTTTTCCAAATATCTTACCAAAGATCGGGATCTCAATATCGTCATGTTCAACACCAAGAGTTGTTGCTGTTTTTTTATCGGTTAGCCCCAGGCTTTCAAATTCCGAATTTACTTGTTCAGTCTTGTTGGGCTGGTTTGTCTGGCCACTTAAAAGGCTAACGCTGCCAGACCTGCTACCAGAGCGGCTTCCTGTGGAATCACCAATTTTGAATTCTGGCTTAGCCAGGAGACTTTTAATTATCGATGGATCTGCAGTTGGGTACCTCTGCTTAATTTGATCAGATACAGCTTGTTTAATTTCAGCACCGGTGAATAGACCACTACCGCCGAGCTGCGCAGCCAAGTCTTCTCCAAATTGTTTAGGAGGAGTCAATGCTGAGGGATTGTTCTTAATGAATTTGTTTCGTGCAGCAAGCTTGCCGGCGGGATCAAGAGCAGCATAAGTAGGGTCCTGGGAGAGTATACTCTCGAAACCAGTAAACCTATCGCCACCTGCGAATTGAAGACCTTCGGCCATGCCTTGTATAGTTTGGGTTTTCTCGTTGTCTCGAGCCAGCTCAGCGACACGCTTGAGCTCAGTACGCGCATCGGCGCCTTCAAGGAAGTCTTGCTTACGATCGGCTTGGGCTAGGGTTTGCTCTCGGAATAGTTTGTCTGCTTTGACTTTGTCTTCAGCAACCTGTCTTTCTCCAAAACCACTAAGGGTTTTTGAGATCTGATTGATGAATGTTGCCGGTGAACCGAAGTTCGGACGAACGCTAGGACCGGGTACGAAAAATTGTGGGCCGGCCATGGTTACACCTGAAATGTTTGGTCAGCAATTGCCGCTTTTATGCGCTCATGCTCAGGAGTACCTGGTGTAGTTGTTTGCAAAGCCAGTGATAAGGAATTACCTGTCTGCAGGTTCTGCGCAGTAGCTGCACGGTTTTCCTGGTCTTTCAATAGGCCGAGTTGGTCATTTTGAAAGTCGAGAGATTTTTTGAGACCAAAGCCTTGTAGGCCAAGACTGCCTAAACCTAAGAGACCCTGACCACCTTTGCTTCCTAAGAAGTCGGTGAGGCCACCGAACATGTCTCCTAAGTTAAAGCCACCGCCACCACTAATGGCGCCAGATAAGCCTCCGCCTAAATTTCCACCAAAAAGACCGCCTGTTGAACCACCTGGATTAAAGCCTGGCATATGAGTACCTCATTTATGAAACCCCAGTCAGGAGTTGTTGTTCATGATAATTGCCCACGATATTATCATAGTTGTATAAAGTATCATAGTTATACGTTTGCTGTATAGCGTTGAAGTTACCGGTACTCACTGAGTCCATCTGCGAAGCGAAGACAAAATTGTTCTCTAAAGCTGAAACATCAGGTCTGTGCTCCCGTAGTTCCTCGAGCTGATCTTCCTGCTCTTGAAGCGCAAGCTGTTTTTGTTCAATCTCTTCAGCATTCTGGTAGTTTTCCAAATCTATGAACAGTGTACCAACCTCCTGGGCAAAATCTAGGGCTGTGTCGAGTAGTTGTTCACCTGACATCAGGGCCAGCTCTTTAAACATATCCGGATTTTTTGAGTATACTGCAGCAATAGTTATAATTAATGCTGTTAGGAAGTTGTTACCGCTGTGTTTCGCTACGAATATAAAGAGCTCTCCAATAGCCCAGTTCACTACGAGCTGTTCGACTATCGCCAGGAATCCTGCGTAAATTGAGGTGGCTGCACTAAAGGCTGTACCAAAGGATATGACAGTAACTATAATCAATATAATGACTAAAACGAACTCAAACAGGTCAAGGAAAGCTGATGTCTCGTACCACTCCAGGTGAGTAATAACGACTGCGTTCATATCCATCCTACAAAGGTATTGGAACACTTCCATCTGCTCTCGAGCAGGGACCTCATCGAAGATCTTCCAGGATATAGGAATAGTAAAATTCTCGTCTACAACAGTATTTAGAGCAACTTCGTGATAAGTTTGATAGTTGATCGATGTCATACCATTAACATTGGTCAGTACCATTTCATCATAGAAGTTATCTACTTTTTGGTACTGCAGAGTTAATGTATTTGCTACGGTAGTGGAGTGTATATAGCTACCGGTGGCTGCTATAGTGCCAGCTACTCCAAGATTGACTGTATGTCCAGACCATACGATAGCATTCTCAATGTCGCCTTCTTTTAAGGTGGCCGAGAGTAGATCTACGTTGGACTGCAGGCCGGAGGTGATCAGGATTTGCTCCCACTGTAGCCACAACATTTTAGAAACGATTGGGTTCGTGTCAAATGGGCTAACAGAAAAATTAAGGTAAGAATCATCGATCTGGGCTATATCCGGGTTAGCTCCAGTTGCGTCAAGAAACTGATTAATATCTAAACCCACACGGGACATTAACATCCTGGTAGTAAAGAATTCTGGGGAGAGAGGGGCGTGTAATACATCCCACTGCGTTTTCTCTTTTCTAATAATTGCCAATGGCATCATTTGCAGATCGCTTATAGACTGATGAGTTGCTGCCAAATCGTATGTAATATCACTGTGAGGATGGACCCAGTAATGGAATTGGCCTGGAGGCTCACTATCATCTGAGTATGTGACAATAATAGATGGTTCTTTAACAAAAGCCGGCGTTTTGATGAAGCTATCCAATATCAATGTTGTGCCTGGGGTAGGGTCACTGGTTTTATCGAGAATTGTAACTGTTGAAGTAGCACCAATATTTATGCCGTCTATATCTGAAGAATTGAGTAAGGATACCCGAAACTGCTCGAGATCATCATTAGCTACATCAGCAAAGATGTCGACAGTTATTTGTTGGATCTCACCATTCGTACCAGCAAAACTTAGTGTGCCCGGCGTGTTGTCGTAATCAACTCCTCCTGTTATACCTCCCAGGTCTGTGAAGGTGTAGTCCACGGTAAAGGCGCCAGACGGAGCTACCTGGTTCAGTACGACATCGATCGTAATGGTGGTATTGGCTTCTTCAGTAAGTTGATCACTCATCGTCAATAGCAATGCGTCATCGTCGGTGATGGTCGTAGTCACCGTATCGAGCGCATTGATATTTACATGTTCGAATACACCGGTCCCATTATCTAATGTGGCAATGGTTATGGCCATGGTTCTGTTGGCGTTTCCTGTCTCGAGGGTTACTAGATCTACTGTGATCTCATCCACATTCTGAGGCATGATAACCGAGGCAACCTCAGTGAAGTCGACACCGTTTACCGCAGTCCCTGCGTAACTGAAGCCGATCGTAATCTGTTCGCCGCTGGGCACCACCCGGTTAGACCTGATTGTGTAAGTGGCAGTTTCTCCTTCGGTGATCTGGCTAGGGCCGTAGATAAAAAATTCCGCAGTTTCCATCGTACGACTAAGAGAGATCGTGTAATTATTAGGGCCGGAGTTAAAAATTATATCGTCGACAAACCATCCTTCTCGAGTGGCTCCATACAGTGTATCGGTGAAGGTCAGGGTATTCAGCCAAGCCTTATAGTTGTGGGTTGTCTTCATATCCCAGTAGTAATACTGGAACTCGGTAGGATTTCTGTCGATTGCGCTTAGTACAGTATGGGTAGATCCAAGTTCAGCATCCAAAGCTAATTGCACATCATCAAAGTTAACAAATGTGCCCTTTAATACCATCTCAGGTAGGCCATTCCAGAAAAGATCGAGCTCACCGTAACGGAAATATGATTTAAGCTGACCTTTGACTCTAAATACTTGAGCCATGAAATTTGGAAAGAAGTCGGTCTCGTTTCGGACCATATTTAGAACAGCTCGAGCAACCCCAGCTTCGTAAACATCGATAGTATTTTGGCTATAGACTCGACTTGATATTCGTTGAACGTTTATTATCGTTTCATCTTCGATACCAAACCAGGAAAATACCTCTTCCAGGATAGGTTCGACTACAGCGTCCCACACAGCTTTTACTACGTCTGTAAAGGCGTCCCATACAGCGGTTAGAACATCTTCAATGAAGCTGATTACGGCGCTCATTTCTTGATCTCTTTATCAATCAGTTTAATCATCTTCTGTCTGAAATGGTCAACCCGGATCATTAACGGGTGATTAGGATTTGCATGAGCACGCATCATTGAGGATACGGTCAGTAGGGATTTATATTCCTGTATCATCTTGCCTGGGTGTAACGCGAAACGGAGCATGCATGTTTCACGATCGCTAAAATAAAATACCCCGGTGAACAGAGATAGCATTTCCACAGGGTTATTCATTCCGAATATAGCCACCCCATGGGCTAATCGCTCATTTTCTTTTGTGTAGTACAGGAACGTGTTCTCGCTGCACCAGGCGTGGTTTTCGTTGACGCTGAGGGCCATACGAGTTTTAAACTCTGCGTGCTGATCTTCAGGTATCCAGTGTTTTATTTGGTCGAAATGAGGATCTATGTCCGACGTCAAGCAACGGCGACACTCTAGTTTCCTATCAAAGATCTCTTTAAGAACGGGCATTTGGTTTCGTTAGCGTAAAAGAGCCATAGTAACCTCCCAGGCCGTT
>Ga0255048_10001104_pt1 | contig 19623 bp, 40 predicted proteins | sample JV7_2_2_MG_FD_183619 | JGI IMG/M metagenome (GOLD analysis project Ga0255048, IMG submission 183619) | Seawater microbial communities from Jervis Inlet, British Columbia, Canada - JV7_2_2 | ecosystem: Environmental > Aquatic > Marine > Inlet | place: Canada: British Columbia | collected 2016-10-06
TTAATAGTTCAAGGTCATGTGCAATCTGTGGTGATGTGATTCCCCAATATGATTCGGCAACAGGATATGTGTTATATCTTGATTCCCCTTTTATCATTTTGGTAAAATATTTTGCCTTTGCTTTTCTTAATGTAGTAACGCAAGCATGAACATCTGCTTCTACAATGTTAGTTGCAGTCAAGAGTCTGGTTGCAACACCACCTGCATAATAGACATTTGTTCCTGCATTGAGAACTTCCCTGTAGATAGTGTCAATGGTCTCTGCCATGTTTTCACCACATAGTTCAGTGGTCTCGGTAAGAACTGCATCTGGCTGTGCGAACTGTACCTTGTCTGAAAGAACAACATAAGAGCCATACTGCTCTGGAGTGGCTTCTATGTCTGTGATAGAAAGCTGTTGTGCAGGAGGAGTGATACCTTCCTGTAAAGATACAAGAGCCTTTGATAAAGAATTGTATTTCCTGAACTTAATTTTATCTGCTGTTCTGGATGGCAGAGGTCTCATCTGACCAAATAAAGCATGAGGCAAATATGGCAAAGCCCTCTTGATAAGGGTTCTGTCATAGAATTCTGTGATACCTGATGCAACTTCGCCTGTGGTTGTTATATCGCCCATTTATGTCTCCTTCAACGAAGACTATTTGATTGTAGGATCTTTTGCTCTTTCTATCATTTTCTCAAAATCTTCTTCAGATGTTCCATTAATAGAATAATCTATATCCTGTTTTACACCTGTTCCTTTCCCGGAAAGAGTTTGAGTCTTGTTTAGATTCGTGCTTATGTCCCTTGCAACCCGCTTCGCTGTTTCATTTTCTGATTGTTTTTTAAATTTTGGATGAGTCAATCCGAGGCGATAGGCTGTAAGTGGTGGGTTCTTTGACATCATAACAGCTTCAGTAAGTCCCGGATCATCAAGTACAAGGTCAGCGAAATAAGTTCCGACTACATCTTTATAGTCAGGGTACTTCTCCTTTGCCGATCTCTCAAGATCATCCATCCTTGAATTGTTATTTGTGCTTTTAACTACACCTAATTTACGATCTACAATGTCGTCAATTTCCCTTCTGCTTAAATACTCATCCGGGTCTTCATCAACCTGTGCTGACGATTGTTGATTATCATTATACATCTTTTGCCAATAATCTCCTCTACGGCTTGCTTCACCAATCTGCTTTTCCATAACATCAAGTCTTACATCGATGTCGCTTGAACCTGTAGAATTGTCATTAGCTTGTTCCATGTCTGGATTATCAATGATTTCTTCTTCACCTTCGATACCATTATCAAGAACGGTATCGTCTCCATCTACACCAGTTGGCATAATTGCTCCTTTAACAAATAAATTTTTTGTATCTGTAAACAAATCTTTTTATTTTATTAGGCTTCCAATCATAGACTTTTTTTATAGCCTTAAGTCCATAAACATCTATGATCCTGTGTAAAGGGACAGCATTCGCTACCCCACCAAACATTACTAAAAAGATTATTATTACCATTAATTTTTTCATAAGTTGAATTTAATCAATCCTATTTAAAATGTCAACGCTTTTTCTATCTTTTGGCTTGTGCATCTGCAACCCTGTTCACATTCTTCGCCTGTTGGCTATTCTGTTGCTGTGCCATCATCTGCTCTTGCATCTGTTTATTTCTCTCAATCTGCTCCAATACTTTCTCTTTTGTAGACTTCGGGATATCCATTAATTCAACAACTGACTCTGGAGGAATCTGGACTCCATACTGTGATGCCTGAAGAATATCCTGAAATGCTGACATCCTGTAAGTAGGACTTGAAGCTGTTTCATCAACAACAATATCATATCTTGCTGTCCCGATTGTGGCTTCATATTCTGCCCAAAACTCAAGTTCTTCATGTTCAATTTCCTGAATCATCTGTTGGATAGCTTGCATTTGCATCTGCATCTGTTGAGTCTGTTGTTGGATCTGAGCCTCCTGCTGTTGGTACTGTGCAGTCTGAGCTTGATTCTGAGCCTTCTGCTCCTCCTTCTGCTGTTCCTGCATCTGTAATGTACCGTCATAAATACCATCAGCAACACCTTTATCTTCTGCTCTCTCATAATCATCAAGTGCCTGAGCCTGAGCCTGTTTCCACATCTGATCTTGTTGTTGTTGCCCCTGTAGCTGTTGTGCCCCCTGTTGTCTTAGCTGTTGGATCTGCTGTTCCATTATCGGAGCCTGTGCCTGAATCTTCTTTGCCTGTTCATTCAGTGCTTTTTTCTGCTCTGCGAATGGCAGGTCATTCCCCAATATCCTTTTTATCTTCGGGACACTGAAGTTTTTATCCATGAGATCCACAATATATTCACCCATTATCTGTAGTGCGAAATAATGATTGTCAAAAATTTCCTGAATAGTGGTAAGACCCTGCTTGAGTCTTGCATTTACGGTTACACCGGAAGCTCCTCTCTCTGTGATCTGACCGAGCATATCAGGGGTTGCCCCAATATGTTCAAGGTCTGCATTAAACATCATCTCTATCTGAACGACTGCACTGTCAATGGGGGGAGGATTCTTTTGTTCAAGTCTCTTTCCTGGATTATATTCGATAATTGAATCATACCCTGCCGATTCCTTTAATGCATTAATGTCATCAACTGCCCCTTTCTCTGCAAGGTATCCTGCCCTCATTGTATGCCCAACTGATCTGAGGAGTTGAGATCTTCTCACATTCTTCTCTCTTTGTGCATCCTTCATGCTCCTGACTATTCCCTGTATCTTATAATCAAGCATGTCGTTTGATTGCATATAGAATCCAAATGATGGGAAGAATGGGTATCTGTCCATCTTCTCAGGATGATCCCCATCGTAAACAAGGATGTTATCGCCAAGGAGGATTGCAAGTTTTATCACAACAACTTCTTTCCTGATTACCTCAAGGGTTTCACTTTCCCTGACAAGGCTATCCAGTTCTTCCTCCGATCCATCATGTTCAATTATATCACCAAAATTCTCACTATCAACAAGGAGAGTTTTCATTTCATAATCTCTATACCAGTATTCAGTGACTCTCACTTTATTCCCACGGTCATCCGGGATGTTGACTTCTTTGGAATATCCATCATCAACCCTTTTGGCTGTTGGTGCTTTCTTGATCTCTGCTTTTTTCTTAGGATACATGTTCATGAGTTTTTTTCTGGAGACATTCTTTTCCCGGATAACATATTCAGCATCCGATAGATCAAGTTCGACTGAGTTCGGGTCAACCTTCATTGCATACTTACTCTCATTCCTGACCACTATATCCCCATCAAGCATATCTCTGGAATAATCCATAGAGACATCAAACCATCCGAGTCCTGATATTGTTTTATCTTTGAATGTTGCGGAATCTGCCATGCCATATTTAGTATCAGATAAGATCCATTTCAGGAGTCTTGACTTCACTTCGGCATTGACTTCATCTGCACTCTCAATGGGTCTTGCCCTGAGATCAACTTTATTCTGTCTTTGATATCCTGATACCATATCAACAGTTTTCTTTATGTAATTGAGAACCAGTGCCGGGACACCCTTCTCTTCAAGTTGTGCTTTGAGTTTAGCATCCCATTGTTTAGACATGTAGAATTCGTCATCTTCATAGAAGTTTTCCATCGCAGGTTTCCATGCTGAAAATGCCTCATCCCTTGCATTTTTTATTTCCGTGATGATGTTGTCTTCTTCGATAGTTACTGAACCATTATTAGTTGCCATATTACATCCATCCTTCCATTCTGCTACGACCACTCTTCGTTCTGGAAAGAGGATCGAATTCATCTCGTTCCGATTTCTTCGCTGAAGTTGTGGGGTAGACTATGGGCATTTTAATGTTAAAAGTTTTCTGAAGAGAGTCCATCAGGTCATCATTCGTTATCGCAGGGAAATCAAGATACTCCTTAATAAACTTTTTGATTAGATCAACCATCTCGCCTTTAATAGTATTGTAGAGTAAGATTCTTGGTATGGCAATTCGCCTCTTCATAAAAGGATCAAGCAGTTTCCTTATCCTTTCTGGTTTGTTTCCGCTTTCATGTATATCTATAATGTTGAAGAAGACACCCTCTTCTGACATTTTATATCGCATATATTCTGCATCATCATTTGCATTGCTTTCATATCCTACATCATTGACACCCCAATGCTGAACGAGGTCTCTGAGTTTTTCCCACTTCTCATGCAACTCAAGTTTATCCCTGACACAATCCATAGCAAATCTGACCCTTCGATTATCAACACCGATGACCCACATTACAGTATAATCATTCTTCTCGCCTTTCCTTCTTGCAGGATCAACAATGATGTGATAATTCATGTGAGGCAGTTTCTCAAGATCATCATAGTATTGCAACCATTCCACATTAAAACGTCTGTCCTGCCCTGTGAGTGGGTACTGAAGCATCTGAGCATGGTAGATATAGTGACCCTGTTTCTGGCATTTCTTATCAAGGGTTTCTCTGGTCATCATTACAGGTTTACCACCGAGTTTGTAGTTCCCCTTCTCGTCTACTTCCGCAGGGAAAATCCTCACTTCATAGCCACCTTCTTTGATGATCTCAACATAGGGGTCTGTAAAATCATACCGAGTGCCAACAATATTATCAACAGATTCGGTATCCTCTATGATATTGGTAGCACCGAGATTATCACTCAGTCTGAAAGCCTCAAGTAGTTTTTCTTTCTGAGCAGATGTTGAGACTGACTTGACTTCTATAATATCATCATAGATTCTATCTGTAAAATGAGATCCGGTAGGCTGACCATCGACCAACCCCCAAGCTTCTAAAGAAGCGTCTTTGTAGACACCCTTCCTTTTGATATAGATCCCATCGTTCTCTGACCATTTAAATGCTTCGGTCTTTGGTTTCTTATAAAAGATTTCAGGGAAGGTATGTTTCAGATCACGATTGAGTTCGAGGATCTGCTTTACCCTTCTCAGGTGTCCTTTGGCAAGTCCTCTTGTGTGGCTGAAAATAACGATTCTTTTTTCCGGGTCATGTATCCACTTCCATATACAAAGAGCATGAGTCAAGATCGTGGATTTATAATGTTCTCTCGCCCAAAGATCCAAAGTCCCGGTATGCTTTTCTTGCACATCGTAGCATCTCTGAATAAGGAAGGGGTGATTAATATTAATATCCAGTACAAAGTAGATGAGGAAGAAGTAATCATCAATGGCATGCTTTCTCATCAATTCATACATGGACTCATCATCATCATCAGCCTGAAACTCAAGAAGCTTCTTTGATATTAATTGATAGTTCTTTTTATACTTGGTGAAATGTATTCCAAGCTTGGCAAGTTCAGGGTCGGGTTTTACGTTCTTAAAGGTTAAGGGCATTTAACTCATCGCCTGAACTCTGGTCGGAACAGAGCCCTTGTCTCTTTTAATATGCTCCTCCTTAATGTCCTGCCCGAATAGATTCTTAGTGGACATTGGCAATGGAGTTAAATCTCTAAATTTCATCTTGACTGTTCCAATTGGATTTAGATCTCCCATGTCCACTGGCTTCCCAAGAACATCATTCAATTCTTTTAAAATATTTTCTCTTTCTTCATCTGTTGGTTCATCTTCTGAAACCTTGACATCATACTTTCTGAATTTAGTTTCCGAATTAGTTTTAAGTCCACGAATGGCTTGACTCCATTCCAACTCACGGATACATTCTTCTGCTATATGTTTATTGTAGAAGTCTTTCATCTCTCCATTGGGATCAAATTGATCTGCTTCATCGTAAACTATATGTGAAAAACTCCTTCCAGAAATTTCAGGATACAAGTAAGGATAGTCACTCTTTGGGTATAACTTCTCTTTTGCAAGATCCTCTATAACCTGCAAACCAACATCACTATAAATCTTATCCTTCTGCTTGTTAATATTAGTTGTAACAATCTTCGCTATAATTGCAGATCTTCTCACATTCTTCTCTCTCTGTGCATCAAGTAAATCCTTAGTGTAAAAATTTGATTCCATTATAGATCCTCCTTCACAATCCGGATTAAATCCCTCACCGCTTCAAGGAGGTCTACATTGCTAAAATCAATACTATCCCTCCCCAATCTCAGTTTATCCTCAATCTTGTCCAACTGCTCTTTAAGATTCTCTTTCTTCTTTTTATCAAACATCAGTGCCCCCTTATTTTTAATGAAGAGGAAGATGGAATCGAACCATCATAACCGAGACCAAAACCCGATGTCCTGCCACTGGACTATTCCTCTAGGATCAGATAGGGGTGTGCCACCATGACACACTTGAAAGCTCGCCCTACCCCTTTTGCATTAATATCATAAATATATTCTAAAATGTCAACAATAATAAATATCCTTGACATAGAACACAACACTCTGTAAATTCCAAAAAGGTTTTGTCACCTAAACAATATTTCATAATTAACTCCTGAGACCCCTGCAATCGTGGGGGTTTCTCATATTCAGGGTGTACCCCCGTTCCAGTAATGTTTCAAGGGATAGGAAAAAAATAGGAGAGAATTAATACTGTGCTTATCTTAACCTGAAGCCGACTACCAAACCCATGCACCCCCCCTTACATAAAAATGCTTGTATTCTGTTTAGTGAATTAGACAGTCTGTTCAATGTTGTATGCTCGCTCTAGTATTGTACTAATTTATTTATTAATATGATATTGGGAATGTTGTTTACTTGTGTATATAGAATCATAGTAAAGATGAGGTTTATATTTAGTCAACCTGGTGATCGGTTATTGAGTTTTATTGGTGGCTTTTATAGTAGAATGATGGTTGTTATGGTTTATGGTTTGTTTATGGTAGTATTGGTAAGGGTTATATTTAGTCAACATTTTGATCGGTTTTTGACTTTTTTCTCTTTTTTGATCTTTTTTTTTGATTTCGCTGAAAAATGGACTCTTTTGATCGGTTTTGACCGATATTTGATCTTAATCGGTTTCAATCAGTCTTCAGCCAGTTTGACAGTTTTGATGGTTTATGATATTTTCTGGTCAGCATCAACAAAAGATCTTTTACATCTTCCGACAAACTAATTGATTAGGGTTAATTCCCAATTATATCAAGGTGAACCGGACAAAATAAAATAAAATGGAGTTACATTTATGGATACTGTAAAAAAAGAGAAAGTAAACTGGAAAAGAATCAATTCAACAATCATCGGTTTGACTCCTGACCAGGTGGCAAAAAAGAGACAAATTGAAGATCTTGGTGGTTCTATCCAGTTTGACGATAAAACTAGTATTGAAACAGGTCTTAATCCTGAAAAGGGTACAATCAGATTAAAAGTATCAGTCAATGGCAAGAGTCAAACCTTGTATGTTTATGAACAAACTTTAAAAGCCATTCTTAATAATCCAAAGGAAATTGAAGTTTGTTTAAACAAGACGGTTGGGAGCTAATATGGATTATAATATTGAATCTCAACAAAGTCGACTTGTTTCAGCATTGAGATACATTTCTCATACTGATTATGTAAAACTAATTTCCAATCTTAACAAAAGATTTAAAGAATGGGAATTGATTGACCTTGCTTGCCATCATAACGAAGCATTTGTGAGTGTCAAGGGTCAACCTGAACTTGTCAAAGTCAATTATGGTACAATAGATAAAGTCAAGCTATACAGTTTTTATCTAAAAGACTGATTTTATTCAACTTAATTTAATGACCGTCAATCTTGACGGTCATTTTTTTTGTCCATTCAAAATGAGACATAATTTCAATCAATCATTTTAAGCCATCCTAAGCGATTCAAACCTCCAAACGTGTCAAAATATCAGACCGAATTTAAAAGCTCTGAACGTGTCTTAAAACCGCTTTAAATTTCGATTTAATCAAATATCAAGAGTCAATTTTCTTTGACGGGTTTCAATTCTACTACTGAATATAAATATACTACTCAATTTATGTTGAGTACTATATTTATGTTGAGTATTGGGTAATGACGTATATTATTTCAACACTCTGCAAATTCACGAAATAACAATCGGAGGTATTATGGGATACTGTAAGGATATTCATGACATGACAAACAATATGTTTCAACATTATGTTGTTACAGGTAAGTATGTCAGGTCAAACAAGAAGTTTAGGTTAGTCTACGAGAAATGGTCAACGGCAGATAGGATCAACTTGTGGAATGGTAGAGTATGGGGAGTCAGACACGATGGCACTCGCAAACTACTCAAGACAGTATGGAATTAGGAGGTCACAATGAACGCAAACGAACAACACAAAATGAATATGATTATTAATATTCAAATGATGAATGAGCATTGCAATAGATTTGAGTTGTTTGAATCATTGGCTATTCGAACTATTGCAGAACTGGAAGATTTACAAGATGCAAGGATAATCGAATACAATAGTTTTCTAAGGAGTACAGTATGAAGAATTTAAGCAAGCAAGACTTACTAAACATGGCATTACCCAAAGAGGATCATAGCAAGATAGACTTTACTATTCCTCAGCAATGGGCAGACAAGTGTAGAGATATGAGAGTAGATCCACAATATTATGTGTGGTCATATCTTGATGACAGAGTAGGAGGGCAACCATTCCACTTACTGGAAGAGATTGCCAAGACTCACAATTCTACATCATTAACTATGTGGAATAGATTCCAAGAGTTAGATGTTCTAAATCCACCATCTTTCAAAGTTAATACATTGCAAGCTGTATTGTATAGACCGGAAGATTAGGTAGAGTAATGAACTTCAATGGTCAAACACTACGAGCAAAGAGGATGGGTATCAGATACAATACAATCATAACCGTAAAGATAAAGGATGATGAGGCTATAATCACCCGGACTCTGCGGTATGATCCTGATACCAAGAGAGATTATTACAAAGAGAAGTTGGTTCAGAGTATTGGACTCTTCTACAATGAATTTAATATAAAAGGGAAAAGGGTGCTTGCACTTAACGACTTCCCTGTTTATATGAAACACAAAGAAAGATACTTATTCAAAATCAAGGAGGTCAGATAATGGGGAATGTAGAGAAAGCAAAGCTTGTACGAGAGTACATCCGGGAGAACGGATGATGGAGAAATACACTATTGAAAATATTAATTCTGTAGAAGCATTGGTACTTGGGATATTGATCGGGTTGCTCTTAGCAGTCATGTCAATGTTAATTTCAGAGGTTGGAGGAAGGAAATGAAAACATTACAAAAAGATTATGTTGATTATTCAGTATCAACTGGCACGATGAAGACAGAAAAAGTATTACCTGCACTCGTTACATTTATCAAGATGCACTCAAAGGTTTGCAGGATAGAAATTGCATACAGTAAGGTTCAGGAAAAAGTTGATCAGTTATCCTATGAAGATGACGATAACTATGACTACAACAGCCTGAACAGTGCAACAGAGATATTATTCAGTGAGGTATTTTTTATCCTGAATGATATAGCACCAAAGGGATGTTACTTCGGATCTCATGTTGGTGATGGAAGTGACTATGGATTCTGGAAGATGGAGGCAATATGAAAGAGTTAATATAGGTACACAAATTTAATTATGGAGGTACATCATGCCAAAGAAAGTCTGGAAGTGTAACCATTGTATCGTAACAGGTACAATGAAAAAGGTGAAGGAGCATGAAGAGAACTGTAGTTGCAACCCTGAGTTGAAACTATGTTATTCATGCGACCATCATGTTTCACTTAGTACAGGACTTGCCTGTCTGATCTTTCCAGTACAGCAACACTTAAAGATTAGAAAGAACAGGTTGGAATGCAAGAAGTGGAAGGAGGAGATTCAGTGAAGAGATTGAAGAAGAAATTGGAGAAGGAATTGGACGAAGAGTTAGACAAGACTAATCCTGATTTTGATAGAATAATCAGGCTAAACTTTTTATTAAGGAGGTTGTGACATGCCAGATGAATTCGAGCAAAGAGAAATAGAAAGAGAAGAAGACAAGGCATGGGAGAAGAGAAAAGAGAAAGCAAAGAACACTCTGAAAAAACTAGAGGAGGGGATGAAAGAGTCTGATCAAATCGCATGGGATACCTACAAGAAGATGGTGGCTCATGGCTAGGAAAGGAGTTCTGAATAACAAAGACATTCTTAAGAACAGAGACAAGCATTCCGCTACAGAGAAGTTTAAGAGGAGGCTTGTTGATCTCCCGGCAAAGGATTGGGATTACATTGACGATATCGCAGTACAAATGTCAGAAGTCCGTGGTCACAAGGTAACATCACAGGATATTATGCGGAATATAGTCACCAACCTTGTCGTAGAGTGGGGATACAGACAGAGAAAAAAACTAAAGGAGATAAAGAGAATACATGATTGATTTAGAAAAACTAAAAGAACCTTTTTCGTCAAAAGATATTGAATGGCGGGTACAAGCAGATGGAGTAAAGGGTGATAAAGTATGGAGTAGAGTTCTTGCTTATGTTACAGCAAGAGCAGTACAGGAAAGGCTTGATGAAGTATGTGGAGTGGGGAATTGGAGTGATACATTCAAACATATAGAAGGTGGAGTTATGTGTGGGATCTCAATCCGGATAGAAAGAAAAGATGAAGAACATATCTATTCTGAATGGGTAACAAAATGGGATGGATCTCAGGCAACCAACATCGAAGCATTTAAAGGTGGTATAAGCAAAGCACTTGTAAGATGTGGATCGAAGTGGGGAGTCGGGAGATATTTATACAACCTTGAATCAAGCTTCGCAGACATCACCGAAAAGGGTAGTCATTATGTTGGCAAGCATACAGACAAATGGAAGAATGAAATCCCTGCTTATAAATGGGATGCACCGTCACTACCAACATGGGCATTACCGAAGGATGATAAAGGGGGGAATCCTCCTGATCCGAAACCTACTCCTAAAACAGAAATGACGAAGAAACAACTAACAGAAAAATTATCAGAAATGCCTACTCTCATAAAGGATTACTTTAAAGCACAGAACTATTCAACAGGGGATGTCAGGAAATTTTGTGAGAACTATTCATGGGATTGGGATGTGATTCAGGTTAAGATCGAAGACAATACAGACGCACCATCATAGGAGAAGCATGGAACTACATAAAGTATTTGAAGAATGTGGCAAGGAAGAGACAGAAGATGGAGCAGTAAACAAGCTTATAGAATTACTCAAGAAGGATGTGGACATCCCGAACTTTGACTCATTGGATGCAGGGATGCTACTCGTTACACATTTTTACCAGAAATTAAAAATACAACTCAAAGGAGATATCAATGCAAAAGTTTTACATCTGCCCGGACAGGGAAAAGATAACAATTAAAGATTGTCTCAACAAATGCAGGATGGAGAAGAGATGTTCACCTCTTGCTTTTCTCAGGACGATAGCTAAATCAGAAAGAGAATGGAAAGGAGTGCCATCGGTAACACAATTAATCAAAGGCACAAGGGAAGCATACTTGATGCTGAAGAGAGACTATGCAGTAAATCTACAGAATGAGATCTTTGCACTCATGGGAACAGGGTTGCATAAGGTACTGGAAGGACAGGCCGTGGAACCGGAAGTAACATTGACCCTTGATGGCATTTCAGGCACAGCCGATGAGCTTGAGAATAAAGTTCTAAAAGACTACAAGACTGTTGGCAGTTACAAGGTGGCATTGGCAACTGGCATGACTGTAATTAATACAGAAGAAGTTCCAACAGGAGAATTCTACAAGAATGGGAAGGAGAAAACAAAGAAGTATAAAACTTATGCACCTGTACTGGAGAATGTAGACTGCCGTGATTGGGAATTGCAGTTAAATGAATATCGAATGATGAAAGAGAGCGTAGGGAAGGAGGTAGATTTTCTGGAAATCTTTGCATGTGTTAGAGATGGAGGAACTTATCTTGCAAAAGGGAGAGGGATTGAAACAAACTTCTATGTGATCCCAATCAAGAAACTTCCAGATGATGAGGTATCTGAATATTTCGCAAGGAAAAAAGATCGCCTACTTGAATGCCTTGCCGAAGGTGTTGTTCCTGAAGTATGCAATGCAGAAGAGAATTGGAATGGTAACAAGTGCGAGAAGTATTGTTATGTAAATGAATTTTGTGAAAGATAAAGGAGATTAATTATGAAAGGGAACTTAAACAGTCTTATGGATTTAGCCAAGGTCATTGAAGAGAATGAGAATAGCAAGGTTGATTACATTGTACCAAGTGAAAAGATGGGGATGTCTAAAGACAATGCACTTTATATTTCAGACACCGGAGAATTTGAGATAACAGATCATTGCCATTCTCAAATAGCCAGTAAGTTAAAAATCCCAAAGGCATACTATGACAGGATGGCTGAGATCCCATATCTCAGATCAGATAATGTAAATGCTTGGATGGAAAATTCAGATGAGAATAGAATGGTTCGGACACTTGATGGTAAGGCAAGAGCTTTACTATCCGACAAGTTTAAGCCATTAGACAATTTCTTTATGATGCAAGCATTCATGCCTATCCTTGCGGAACATAAAGACCTTGAGGTAAAGAGCAGTTCGCTAACAGAGAAAAAGATGTACCTTCAAATTGTGACACCCAAATTAGAAGGGGAGATCAAACATGGGGATTACATTCAGGGAGGATTTACAATATCTAATTCAGAAGTAGGAGCAGGAGCATTCGATATTAAAGAATTCATGTATCGTCTTCTATGTTCTAATGGAATGGTTGGAACTTCTCATTTAAGACGGACTCATGTTGGGAAAAGAATTGACACAACAGATGATATGGTATTAGATGTTTTTAAAGCAGATACTATAAAAGCAGAACTTGATGCTTACCGATTAATAATCAGGGATGTATTGGCGAATGCACTGACCGAGACAGCATTTGAAGATCAACTGAATAAGTTAAGACGAGCTTCAGGGGATGAGATCAAGAAGGTGACAAAGACCGTGCAGAATGTGACAAAACGATTAAACATATCTGAAATGTATCAGGACAGTATGATAGAGAACATCTATACTGAAGGTAACAGGAGTAGGTATGGTCTTGCCAATTCAATTACACATCTTGCCCACCAGATTGAGAATCCAGATGAAGCGTATGAGTTTGAAAAGATGGGGAACAGAATCATCGAACTATCACCAAAAGAATGGGAGGTTTTAAATGTCGCGTAAACCAGAGAAGTATAACTTTAATTTCCATGTAACAGAGGGGTGTCTAGAATTAAACATACAGGTTGAGGGGTTTACACCCTCTCGTCCTGCACCACCATGCAGTAATCCAGATGATCCACGGTATTCAGATGATGGTGATAATGCAGAATGGGAAAGTGTTGCAGTATATTTAAGTGGTGTGGATATTTCCATGCTTTTGCCACCAAGTTATATCTCAGAACACAGAGATGAAATAATAGAAAGAGGGGAGGAAAGAAGTGGATGTTAATGTAATAACAGTAAGTGGGAACATCGTGGCTGATCCTGTATTTAAAACATTGGGTTCAGGCACGGAGATGGTGAACTTTTCTATAGCCAACAACAGAAAGTACAAAGAGAAGTGGGTCAACTTCTTCAACTGCGTGGCATGGGGTGGCACAGCAAAGATCATCAATCAATATTGTAGGAAAGGAAAAGGAATTACAGTAGTTGGTGAGATGAAACAGGATCGATGGGAAGACAAGGATGGGAAGAAACAATCCAGAATATCCATCAATGTCAAGGAGGTTATACTTGCACCTAAGAATACAGGTACAGACAAGCCTGATAATCCAACACAGGGGAATGATGTATCAAGTACAACAGATAGTTTTGAAGATCAGCAAATATTTGAGGATGATGATATCCCATTCTAGCAGGAGGAATGATGGAAGAAGAGAGAGGTTTTAAAGGAATATGGATTCCAAGGTGTATATGGCTTGATGGAGAGTTGTCATGGATAGAGAAGTTTTTCTTCGTGGAAATTGATTCACTCGATAATGATGATGGATGTTTCGCATCCAATGGTTACTTCTCAGAGTTCTTTGGATTGTCAAAGCAAAGGTGTAGTCAAATAATTAATGGACTTAAAGAAAAAAAATACATCTCAATCAGGTATGAGCTTAACGGCAAAGAAGTCAAAAAAAGGATCATAAAGGTATCAAGAAAATTTGATGGGGGGGTATCAAATTTATACGAAAAGGGTGTCAAGAAAAGTAGCAGGGGGTATCAAGAAAAGGCGAAAGGTAATAATACAATTAATAAATTAAATAATAATACATCTTTATTGTTCGATGAAAAAATATTAAAGGATTGTTTTAACTCATGGAAAGAGAATGAATTAAATAATCTTGATTGGGACACAGCTATACTTAATCTTAATGAGAAGATGGTAGTCAACATGGAAGAACATAATATACCAGAAGCCATTAAGAATTATGCAATAGTATTACACGACAAAAAGTATATGTATACATGGAAGTGGATGTTCTGGAATTTTTTAGAGAAAGGATTTAAAAAGTTTCTTACACAGTCAACACCGTTTGAAGCATTCAGGGATATGTCAGTTAAGGATGTTGAATCAAAAGAGGATCAGTCAAAAAGAATACAGGAGGCATTATGAGTGACAATAGAATTAAAAACAGAAATAAACTTTATGAAATGATAGAGGCTAACGATGAAGATTGAAAACTTTATCATATCTCTTGAAGGTTATTATGAATGCAAGTATACACAAGAGATCATCAACCGAATCAACAAGTGGATGGAGGGCAATGGGGTACAGGAGAGGCACTTAGACAGGTGCTTCGATACCCTGACTGCAAACTTTAAAGCATTCTCATATAAGAAACGTCCTGATCTTAAAGATATTATAGATGCTTTTGGTGAGACATCATTAGATAAAGAGAATATTAATCATCCATACGAAAAGCAGAGGTCAGAAATAATCAAGATGGGAGTGAGAGACATTGTAAAGATGATGAAGAATCTTAGAGCCAAGCTTGATAAGGATGGGGATCTATCACCATTAGATACAGATGCACTTCATGATTGGGATGAGATGAGAATTGAATGTGATGCAATGAAAGAACATGGTATGCCAGGAGAAGAGATCAGAATCCACATGGAGAATATGAAGACTGCCCTGTCAACAGGAGCAAAGTTTGATTCAATATTCTACAAGATAAGCTCGCTTAATATACCACGCCCAGAGGTAGAGAAGAGAGGGATGCACCAGATAGAGGAGGTAGTATGAGAGAGATAAAGTTTAGAGCATGGGATAAAGATTTCAAAAGAATGATACTGATACCAGAAGAGGAAAGAAAAGAATGCAAGGAGGCATATAATAGATCAGGACTGGCAGACAACCCTGCCAACTGGTCACTATGGAAACGATCATGGATGAAGGATGGTCTATGTGATGGGAGGACAGATGAGAAAGAAAACTAAACTTGAGCAGGTGATGAAGATCACCATGCCAAGAGGAAGGATAGTTCAGGAGTGGCAGAATCCAGTAGCCATAGATCAACGAAGAGAATTCTTTGAGGATCATGTTGATAAAGATATAGTGGTCACATACAAGGTAGTCACTGATCTTAAATCAAAAGCACAAATGGGATTTTATAGGGGAGCAATACTTCCTGCAATATGTAAAGCAACAGGAGATATGGATAGTAGCAGAGTTCATGATGCACTCAAGGAGATGTTCATGACAAACATTGAGTCTATCTTTGGACTTGATGTTCACCGGACACCATCCCTATCTGATCTTGGAAAGCCTGAGATGAGTGAGTTCATAGAGAACTGCCTGAACTTCCTGTCAGATGCAGGAGGTCACATCGATGAGCAAAAGTTTGATGAATATGAGTCAGTAATGTTGGGAGATATTGAAGGACAAACCAAGATGTTCACGGAGGCTTAATGGATAGTGTACCATACATAGTTTACTTTATTATCATAGGATATATAATTTATAAAATAAGAAAAACATTCGGAGGAGATCGTGGGAGAACGTAAAGTTTATTGCGACAAGTGCATTCATTTTGATGGAGGAGACGATTGTGAACATCATCTGAATCTAAGCAATCAAGCTACATGGAAAACAGCGGTTGGTATTACCCATTTACTTAAACCATCTGTAATTAATATAAAAAATAATTGTGGTTGGTTTTCGACATCGTGAAGATCAGGAAGTGTCAACTATGCAGGAAGAAGAGAGCAAGTGATAGGCATCACAAGTTCAGTCAGACAAAACGAAATAGGAAATTATATTCAAGGCACATCGACCATCCTGACAATATTATTTTCCTATGCTCTGGCTGTCATCTTAATAAGACGATACCAAAGTTGACAGAGAAAGAATTCTGTGAACACTTTGGATATGTAAAGAAGAAGTAAATCAGGAGGAAATAAATGAGGAATAGAAACTATACAATTGATGGACTCGACAAGCAAAGTCAGGAGGTCATATATCTTGGAATAGACAACGGAGTCACCGGAACTATAGGGATTATTCAGGGAGAGTTCTACAACTTCCTTAAGACAGAATCATTCTCGGCTCAGTCTTACACGAAGAAGAAGCAGAACATTTCCAGAATACATTTCCCAAGTTTAAATCTATTCCTTCGGGAGCTATCAGATATCGCACCAGTTATAGCCTTGTTGGAAAACCCTGCTACTGTAAATAACTTTAAGGTTATTCAGTCAAGCATGAGATGTTTTGAAGCCACACTCATCGCACTGGAGGGTAATGATATCCCTTACACATGTTGCACTTCAGGAGATTGGCAAAGAGAATTAATACCAGATGCCATCGCAATCAACAAGGGACTCAAGGGGAAGAAGTTTGCCAAAGAGAGAACAGAAAGGTTAAAGACTTATAGCAAGATAAAGGGAATAGAATTATGTCCGGACAAAAAAGATTTAATCACGAAGCATAGAGATGCTGATGGATTATTAATAGCGGAGTGGTTAAGATTAAATAAAATAATGGGGAGTTAATATGTGGATAAGGAAAAGTAAACAGAAAGAATACATCCAGAAAGAAGCAGAGAAACTTCTTGAGAAAGAGATCTTAAAGATTGAGAGAAAATACTCAGAGATTATTAAGAAAAAAAACAATACCATAAGGAGGCTTGAGAACCAGAAGAAAAGATACATAGACAGATCGTTCATGTTTGACCACGACATCCAACAGCTTGAGGAGATGGACAATATAATCGATGCAAGTTATCAGGAGTTGGCAGGGAAGATCCATAGGATAAGAATGAAGTTCAGAAAGAATAAAGATTTCATATTAAAAAATCAACACAAACTGGAGAAGATTGGATGATAGAACTTACAGAAAAACAAGAAGCAGTATTGAAATACATGGAAGACAATCAATCAGTAGTCTGCCCTACATACAGAGAGATTGCAGAAGAGTTTGATATCAGGGTAAAGGGAGCATACGACCATGTTGAAGCATTGATCAAGAAAGGATTCATTAAAAAGATTGGGAATAAGTTTAGTTCAAAAACAGCTATAGTAAAGGAGGAGTCAAATGAGTAAAGGGAAAAAGGTGGTAGCACCACTATTGGAAGTGATCAACAACAGGATCGCTGTCTCATATAAAAATGAACCTGTATTTATTATCGATGCCTCATACAACAATCTCAAAGAGCATGAGAAGAGAATGATGCTTAGTGCCATACAGGTATTTATTAATGATGAGAGGAGAAGGTTTGAGGTAGAAAATATTCATGATGAATTGGGCGAGAAGGGTGACGAGAAGAAACATTAATTTCACCCAACACATTAGAATGGGCGATTTGCCCGAAACAAATGGAGGGAAGTATGATAGAAAAAATAAAGAAAATATTAAACGAAGAATTGCTAGACTCTGATAAGATCGAGTTAATTAAATCCATGATAAATATGGAACACTCACAATTTGAACAGCAAAAAGATAGCAATGTTGTTAATCCTTTGTTGTGTGATGTACTTTCCGAGATAAAGGAGTGTGCTTGGACGGCAAAGGATGGGGAGCGGTATGTATTTCTTGAACAACTTGAAAATCTATTAGGCAAGTATTTCCATTAACATACAAGAGCAGATGTTGTAATTTTGCGTAAACAAACAAGGAGGATAGTATGTATGCAAGGGGTATAAATAAAAACTGGAGCCCACCAATGTGTTTCGTATGTAAAAGTTTTAATGGAGTTACAGGCATGGATATGATGTGCAAGAAAAACAAAGTTGATACTCTGGGCGTAGTGAGTAAAGAGACAATAAAAAAATGCAGGAAAGAACATTGGTATAGATTTGAGGAGTTGCGGATATAAACAGGAGGACGTTATGAATGATCACTTTGAACAAATAGAATCAAGCCAGAGACAGCACATCGAAGAAATGCTATACAATGAAAGAATATATGGTGAATCACTTAAGTCAGACTTTGCGTTATTTGATTCACTGAAGCCAACTATATGCAAAGAAGGCAACCAGTGGTGCGTCTGGCATGGGGAAGAGTTTGCAACGGCTGTAATAATTGGGTTTGGGGAAACGATACATAAAGCAGTCATTGATTTTAATGGGAGCATCCATGACAAGATAAGTTAGGCAATTTCACCTAACACATTAGCATAAATATAGTTTGCCGGTATTGGCAAGGAGGAAGGAATGAAAATAGAAGAAATTAAAAAAATGGGGTTGGGAATATTTAAATTTTCATGGGAGTCGGGTGGCTCTTCAGTTGGGTGCATTTGGAATGACAGGTATGGTAACAGAAATGTAGCTATTGCAAATTGGCTACGTCCATGTTTCCTTGATGATATAAACGATTGGGAGATTGAAAAAGTTGAGAAAGTTGAGTGATTATTTCGCTCATTCTGTGTTATTTGCTGTTAAATAGCAAACAACGCACATAACTGATTATTACGAAATATATTTATTGGCATATAACTTATAAGCGTAATGCGAAGTTTTTGGCCTTATAAAAATTTTGCATACGCTGTGTTAAATGTTGTTGGCCACTCATCAAAATAAAATAGGAGAAGATTATGAGAAAACTTAAGACTCTTTTTATTAAAGACCCAAATGATTTAAGTAAAGTTTTAAATGAAATTGATCCAGATTGTAAATGGGTTTATGAATTTGGATTGCCTACAAGAAAGTTTGACGGTTCGGCGTGTGCTGTATTTGAGGGAATTTTGTATAAAAGATATGACTCAAAAATAAATAAAAAAACAGGTAAAAGAAAACCTGTTCCAGATAATGCAATTCCATGCCAAGAGCCTGATGAAATAACTGGACATTGGCCTCATTGGATAAAGTGTGAGAGAGATAAACCAGAGGATAAATATTTTTTTGAGGCATTTGATTGCTTAAGTGAAGTAATAGATGGAACTTATGAGCTTTGCGGTGAGAAAGTTCAATCAAACCCTGAAAAAATTGAAGGTCACAAATTATTAAAACACGGTTCTGAGATTTTAGATTTATTAGATTTTAGCTATGATAACATAAGGGAATATTTTTCAAAAAAGGAAAATGATATAGAGGGGATTGTTTTTCATAATAAAAATAATAATGAAATGTGTAAAATAAGGAAAAGTGATTTTGGGTTACCACGGTAAGGTGGCCAATTTCATTTAACGAATAGAGTAGGCGAAGTCTAAAAATCTACATATGGAAGGTTTAAAATGGAGATCAAAATTGATTACTTTTTGCATAACACATTTACAGGAAGACTTTGTGGATTACAACATTTAACTT
>Ga0255048_10001105_pt1 | contig 19572 bp, 11 predicted proteins | sample JV7_2_2_MG_FD_183619 | JGI IMG/M metagenome (GOLD analysis project Ga0255048, IMG submission 183619) | Seawater microbial communities from Jervis Inlet, British Columbia, Canada - JV7_2_2 | ecosystem: Environmental > Aquatic > Marine > Inlet | place: Canada: British Columbia | collected 2016-10-06
AATCAAAAGCCTATGCATATTCAACTGCAGTACGGTGACTTGAAGAAAATAAATTAATATGAGCAATTTCTTTAAAAGACATACTCCTCTGTTTGATAATCCCTCAAGCTTTCAGGAGCTCAATCCCGGAGAATGCTGTATTGATGATGTATTTTTAAGCGATGCAGTAATTGCTCTTAATGGTGCGGTGTGGGAACTTACCCTTACTCTTAATGATGGAACCGTACATGTCGCTCCCCTTCCTCCAACATTTACAGATATTTATGTAGTCTCTTTTGCTCGCCACCCGGATGCTCTTACCATTCCTGCTTTTGTAAACACTATACGTATTACTTTATCTGATGGTACTATTTTTGATTTAGACCTTACCTTTCTTGTAGGGGGAGGAGAAGATCTTTCTGCTACTTTAGTGTTAGGTAATATTACAGGAGGAAGTAACATTGTTATGTCTGATACCGATGTAGTTAAAGCCGCTTCAGGAGCGGCTGAATTAGATATGAGAGCAGATGGTACAGATCATACTGTATCTCTTACATCTGATGCAGCAGGGAATTATGCTGAAGGATGGCTTTATATAACACCTAGTTTAGCTCAGTTGGGATATTCAAATTTTCCAACTTCAGGTGGATGGGTTACTGTTGATGCTGATAGTGTATCATTAGATAGTAATCAAGGAGGAGATAAGGCAGGAGTATTAATAAAAGAAAATCAATTAACTATAAAAGATGATGTTTCTTTAGTAGTTAATTCTGTTATTAGAATACAAAATATTATTACTACGCCTGCATCAAATACAAATCCAGAAAATACAGGTGTTCTTATAGGAACAGGAGCAGGATTGTCATCTGTTATTAATGCAGGGCTAGATAATGTTGTTGTTGTTTCTGGTAATGGAATAACAGCAAACACAGACAATACAGCCTACGCAAATCAAGTAAGTTTACAGCAAGCTGGCAATGCATTTAATACATTTATTGTTCCATCTGCTGTTACAGTTTCAGATAAAACAGCTACAATACAGGACAAGAGTGGCACAATAGCATATCTTTCTGATATACCAGGAGGAAGTGCTAATATGTATAATGTAGATGGTACGTTAACTGCAAATAGAACTTTAGATGGAAATCTTAAGGTAAATAGCTTGTTCTTTATTCAGTTAGGTTCATTTCAAGTAGCTCTTACTGACAATATTCTTCTTTCGTCAGATGGAGCTGCAGAACTAACTGGTACTACACTTGCTCTTGGTGGGTCAACATCAGTAGGAATATCAACTCCTAATATAGTAGCAACTTTAGGGAAAATAGGACAGGTTTTAACATTAAGCAATACAGCAGGCATCTGTGATTGGGAAGATAAATACTTTGCTGTTAATTTAAATAGCACAGACCCCTCCGGTTTGGTATCAGTTGTCAATTCTGGATCTAATTGGACATATACAGTAACACACAATTTAGATAGCCTTGATGTTAAGCCTGAATTATTTAGATTATCTGATGGTGCATCTGTTAATGCTGGAATAAAAAGAATAGGTGTAAATCAAATAACAGTAAGAATTAAATCTACTAGTAACCCTGATCCACTTTACAGAGTAATAATATAGTATTATGGAAATGCAAGATACGCTTATTGTAGTAAGTCTTACGCAGACAGAAATTAACAATATACCAACTCCAGAAACAGCGGGGATAGTATACAATTCTACAACATCAACTGTGCAGTTTTATGATGGTGCTGCATGGGTAAATGGTAGTGGAGAAAATAATACAGCTAGCAACGTAGGTGCTGGTTCAGAGGTTTTTAAAGCAAAAGTAGGAGATGATTTAGAGTTCAGGTCTCTTATAGGTGGCACAAATGTCACTTTAGTGCCAGGAACAGATGATATAACTATAAATGGTGGGAGTGGTGTTTTTACTCCAACTATTAACAGTACCAATATGGTTGAAGTCAGTCAAGAGTCTGACTTTGGTACTCCTGATGTTAGTGGAAATATTACTTTAGTAACAGGGACAACTTATTTTATTAGAGGTATTGTTTCTTGCCCTAACAGATTAGTAATTGATACTGAAGGTATTGTTTTATCTGGTTGGGATAGAGATAAAGATGGGTTAGATTATACAGGGTCAGGTGGAGACTTTATAACTGTTACTGATGTTAACTTTGAGATGATTAATCTAAAGCTTTCGTCAGGAAATGCAGTTGGAGGTGAAGTTGTACTAAGAGCATCTAATTTTAATTACGGAACATATAATGATGGTAGATTAAAAGTTTTAACTCTTATAAACTTACAGTTTAGAGGGTGTTATGACGTTCATCATATAGAGGGTTTCGATTTAGTAGATATTCAAAATTGTTTGTTTTGGTATATTCAAGCTACTACAATGGGTTGCCACTTCAAGAATGTATCAAAGTTACAGATAACAAGTTGCGAATATGTTAGGTGGTTTAGAGAATCTACTATTCCGACTCCTGGCGGATGGGCAACCGCTTCACTTATAGAATTGCTTGCTAATGGTTTAGGAAATGGATTTGGGGCAGTTAATATATCGGGATGTATTATACACCCACAACAGACACAAGATGGTATTAATATATCGAATACAGCAACAATAGGTTTTGGAACTATATCTGCTAATACGGTTATTAATGTAGGACTTACAACAGGTGTTGCAACAAATATAGATTATGACATTCAGAATACTACAATTATTCAAGCCAATCAAGGTATTGGTAATGGAAATGCTAAGGCAACTATGTCTATTGTAGGGAATTTAGAAGATTTAGATACAGGAACAACTAATCCTCAAGTTTTAGCGGCAGCTAATGTAACAACAGGTGCTTTTACCAATACACCTACTTTCCCTCTTGTTACAAGGGTAATAACGAGTGCTGCAAATTGCTCCCTTACTTACGACTCAAAGGTAGATGCAAATTTCATGGTAGTTGTTACAGCGACAGTTGAAATGTCGGGTGATGGATTTATAGCTTGTAGGTTGCGTTCTAATGGAACACCTATTCCTTATGCAATAGGATACCCTGAAATAAGACAAGGTAGAGCACAGAGTTTTACATTTAGTGTCATTGGGCAAGCTACCTTTGGAGATGTATTTGATGTAGAATTTGAAGCATTAACAACGGCAGGAGCACCTACTTCAAAAGATATTTTAGTAAGAGAGTTTGTGTTAAACGGGTATCAATTTTAAATTATAAACAATGGATTTTACACTATTATTACAAAGGTTTGCAGAACAGTCACCTCTTATTATGGGGTGTGGCTTGGCTATTTGGCAGTTACTTAAAATGTATAAAGAAGAGAAAGCTTTGTTAAGAATAGAAAGGCAAGAAAGGAATGCAGAAATTAAAGAACTAATAGATACATATAATGCAGAAATTAAAGATATTGCAGATAAATGTAGCGCAGAATTAAAAGAAGCTAATGATAAGCATACTGCTGAATTAAAAGAACTTAATAATTACACAAGAGAAAGAGATTTAGAAACTCAAGAAGCATTGAGTGGTACAGTTGTAGCGGTAGAATCTATACATCATTTAATAAACAATAAATTTAGATTATTAGACTAAAACTTAATATTATGTTAAAACAAGAAGTGGATCACAATAAAATTCTTGAAGAATTTATTGAAAAACAGAAGAAAAGAATTAAAAAACTTAAGGACAAGTGTAATAAAAATAAATAAATATTCGAAAATAAATAATTACTAAAATTGAAGATTAAAAATAGTAATAATTTAAATGAAAATATTTAGTTAGTTAGTTATAATTTTATTTTCACAGCCTCTAGTAAAATAGAGGCTTTTTCATTTATTATGACCGTTTAGTTAATAATTATGAGTATATTACAACATTATTAACTAACTAATTAACTATATGAAAAATTTTTGCGATTCTCCTAAAACTAATAAATTAAGAAATAAAATTAATAAAACGTTTTCAGGGTTATCTTTTGATGAAGAAACACATACTTATACATTAAACGGAAAACAATTAATTAGCACAACAACTTATTTAAAACGTTTTTCAGAAGCTTTTAATTCATACCATATATCAGAAGCTAAAGGTAGAAAAAAATTAAAAGAAAATGCAAATGATAATCGTACAGGATTATATTATAGACAACGTTGGAAATTAATTGGAAGTGAAGCATCAATGATGGGGACTAGAGTTCATTTATTTTCAGAATGTTTTCCTAATTTTGATTATCCTATGGATTGGAGAGAACAAGCAGTTCTTGACTTTTATGAATGGTTACCTGATAATTATGTTGTATTATTTTTAGAATTAAGAGTTTATGATGAATCTACATTACATGCAGGAACAGTTGACGGATTGTTATTAAATAAAGATACTGGAAACTTAGTAATATTTGATTGGAAAACAAATAAAAGAAATATAAATGAAGTATATGACAATAAGAAATTATCGGGAGATTTTTCTAATATGTATAATACAAATTTAAATAAATATACAATACAGTTATCTGATTATGCTAATGTTATTCAGACTAATACAGGACTTAAAGTTGAAGAAAGATGGGTTGTATGGTTGCGTCAAAAACCTGTAAATAAGAAAGATAATGATCGTCTTGATGCATATACTATTAAAAAAGTTAAAGTTGCTTTAAATAAGCCAAATTTTAAACTTTATAAGGTTAAAGATGTAACTAAAAAAATAGATAAAAACTATAAGAAGAATAGAGCTGAATTAAAAAAGAAATCCAAGCCTGCAAAAGTTGCACAGGGACTATTTAGTAAAAAGCAAAATACTTATAACAAAACTAAGAAAAAAAGTTTATTTTCAAAGAAATAATAACATATGTCTAATTTAACTATAGGTGGTATAATTGATGTAGTTCGTGAAGGATTACGTGAAATATCTGATGATAGTGTATATCCTGACAGGTATATATTTAGAATCATATTAGCATCGAGAGCTGCATTATTAGATCAAATGAAAAAACAAAATAAAGGATTTAGTCCATGGCTATATCAAAGATTTTGTTTAAAGTTGTGTCCATCTTCTTTTATAGAATGTGGATGTGCTCCTTTTTCATTTGATTGTGATGTATATAGAAGTGTTAATCCAATACCTCAACCATTAGGTGAAAACAATTTAATATTAAATATTAGCGAGTTATTTGGTAATCATATTAATAGAATTACTGAAAGACAATTTAGAACAATAGGAGATAGAAAGTATAAAGCTCCTTATTACTATTATATAGGTGATGTTGATAGTAAGAAATATATATTTATATTAGGTAATCAAGGTCTACCTCCTAAATACATTAAAGCAGAAGGTGTGTTTGAAGATCCTAGTGAAGTATTAGAATTTGCATGTGATGACACAGAATGTCCTTCATTATCCGGTACAGGGTTTCCATTTATATTAAGTAAGGAATCTGCTTTAATTAAAATGACAATGGAAACAATATTAGCATCTAAAAAATTACCAGAAGATTTAATTAACGATGGTAGATCTACACCTGATCAATTAATAATATGATAAATAAAAGAGTTTCAAGTATTGGATTAAGTAGTAAAGAACTACCTTATAAGAATGAACCTAAGCATCCTAAGCATTTATCTGCAAAACATTATAAGAACATAATGAATCTTTTTTTTAAAAAGGTTGTATATTATATGATAAAAGATGGAGTTAGATTTACAATACCTCATATGTTGGGAGCATTGCAAATATTACGTTATCCATATGATAAATGGGTTAAGGAGGATAAGTTAATGGGTAGGAAAAGAAAACCTTATACTGTAAATTATGGAGAAACTAAAAAGTTAAAACAAAGAGGTATTGATAAAATAGTAAAACATAAATGTAAAACTACAGGTGGATATTGGTGGAAAGTAAAATGGTTTAAAAAAGATTTTGCTAGATTTTCAACACAAAAATTTTATTCTTTTAAATTCACAAGACCTAATATTAGACCTAATTCTTATAATCCTAAAAATCCAGAAATTTCAATAGTTCCTTATTTTAGAGATAAAGGATGGGAGATATATGCTGAATTACCAAATGTTTATAAAAAAAATAAAACATGATAAAATCAAAATTAATACCTTTAAATAGTGTATTAAAAGATGTCTATTTATTAATGAATGAAGATTCTGTCACTGAAGATTTAGTGATGGAATTTGCTATAAGAGGGATGGAACACCTAGCTGTTAATCAAACATATGAAAGAGCTGTATGTGTATTACCTATTGTTAATAATCAGGTATCTTATCCAAAAGGTATGTATGGTATTCATGCAGTATTAGGTAATATTCAACCTAAATATAATACAACAGAGTATCTGGTTACATCAACAACTTCACTTAAAGTAAATGATGTAGACAAAACATTTGAAATTATACAAGAAGGTGATACTTCAGTTTTATATAAATTATTAGATTTTAAATCTCTTAACTTTACTCAACGAGGATGGCAGTATTTGGCATTATCTAACAACGCTTGGGATAGAAGTATATTATGTGATACATCTGTTAATTTATCGTCATCCTGTGAACATTGGTTTATACCTGATAATAGCAATAATAGATTTATTGTATCATTTGATTATGGACATATTGCTGTTGCTTATTATAGGTTCCCTCAAGATAAGAAAGGAAACTTCTTAATTCCAGATCATCCTTTGGTAAGTGAAGCATTAGAATCATATGTATTTTCAAAAATATATCAAAGGTTATGGCATACTTCAATGCAAGGTGCACAACAAAAATATTATCATTATCTGGAAAAGTGGCAACAGTTATCTGCTGCAGCTACAGGAGAGCTCATGATGTTAAGTTTACCTGATTATATAAATTTAGATAAAGATAATACATTCTTTCGTGATTATGCTCCAACTAAAATATATGGAGGATGGGGACACGAAAAAACAGACTTTAGTTAAAATTAATTTTTAAATATAATGAGTAAAGATTTACAAGGTTTAGGTAAAGGGCTAAATAAGGATGTAAATCAAGAATTTCAACCTACTGCAACATATCGTTTTATGTTAAATGGTTTATTTGAAAGTCTTGATGGAGAAATGGGTGGTGTTGTAAATGAAAGGGGTACTGAAATATCAATTAGTTTACCAACTGACATTAACGCACCTAATTTAGTTGGATTTTGTTTATTACCTAATCAAGATAAAGTATTATTTTTAACAGGTAATGATTCAGGAAATTATCCCACTTTACCAGGGCAGGAAATACAAATTATTGCTTTACATAAAAGTAATAATACATATGTAGAATTAATACGTACAAATTGTCTTGACTTTAAAAAGTGTGATCAAGTTGATTGTATATTTAAAGTACATAATGGTTGTGATATTATAATATACTTTACTGATCATAAAAATAAATATAAAAGTATTAATCTTACTTCTATTGAGAATAATACTGTAAGATATAAATTAGAAGGTTATACAAATTATTTACCGGGACCAGATAATACTAATCCCAATATACCAACGGTAGATCCAAGTGTAGGTATTGGTACATATGGTTGGGCATGTGATCAATTTTTCTTAACCCCTGTTTCTAAACATCCGGATTTATTATTTCATAAATTAGATTCAAATGGAAATCTTAGAGTTGGTACATATACCTTCTTTATTAGGTTATTAGATGAAGATCTTAATCCTACTGATTGGTTAACTTGGACTAATCCTATTACTATTAAACAAGGTAATTTTAATGCTGGTTCTCCGCCAGATAATACTGATGGATATTATAACTCAGTAACTATTGAAAACTTTGTAAGTAGATCTATTACATTAATTTTAGAAAATCTAGATCCATCGTTTAATTATTACGAAATAGGTGTAATGGAACGTAGTTTAAATACTAATTTACCTACATTTGCATATAGAACAGGTCAAAGATTAATACCCGGTTTATCAGGTACTTTTTTACTTAATGATGTAAATGATACAAGATTAATAAAGTACCCTATATCTGGTTTATTAACTAAAACTCGTAAAATAGATGTTGTACAAGCTCATGCTCAAATTAATAATAGATTAATAGTCGGTAACTTAACTTCTACTGTTAGAGATTGGTCTAAATTTCAACAAAAAGCTAATGATATTCAAATAGAATATTTTACTTATAATGATGTAGAAATTGTTGATGATTGTGGAACTAAAAAACATTATATAGCATCTGGAGAACAGCCTTTAAAAGCTTTGCAGGCTGCTGTTCCTGTTACTTATGATGATTATGAAGTAGTAAACTATAGTTCTCCTGAATTTCTATCATACGGTATGTCATTAATGCGAGATGAAGTATATGCGTTAGGTATTATATATGTGTTTGATGATGGTTCAGAATCACCTGTATTTCATATACCCGGTAGACCTAAATTTAGTACTAATCTTATTGAAGGTGTTAATACTTATATTATTGATGGTTTTGATTATGCTGATTATGCAACACAGCGAATATTGTCTTTTTCTTCATTAGATAGACTTCCTGGCAATATAGGACAAGATCAAAGAACTTTTGAATTCATTTCCGCGCCACCTCATCCTGGATCTTTAGCAGATTTAGATCCTGCAGATAGATTAAGTGATTTTGATAATCAAGTATTAAGTGTAAATTTTCCTCATAATAAAGATGGCTCATGGGAAAGTACACACTTAACAAATCTTACTCAATACAATAGATCAACAGATACAGCAAGTATTGCTACAGATGAATATAAATACTTATATGGTTTTAAAGATATTGTAACTTGTTGTTACACTGTTCCATTTGCAGCTAATTCTTGTCAAGGAGATGCAATAGAAAGATGGCAATATTATAATACAGCAATCAGACGTAAATCTGTAACAGGTGCTGGTTCATGGGCATCAATGGATGATGCAAGTGAATTTACTTTATCAGATAACCCATATTATAAATTTAAAGGTGGATTTTCAGGGGTACCTGGTTATTTTGATACAGGTATACCATATCCTGATGTTAGAGATTGTGAAGGAGATAGAATATATCCTGAAGGAAATGTAAGACATCATCAAATGCCTGATCATCGTATTGAACAATTATTTGATAGGGTTGCTTATCAACAAAATGTTGATTTTACAAATAATCCAAGTCCTTGGTCTAATTTTCCGGATGTAGATGGATCGATTGATCTCCCTCCTGTTACAGGCGGCGGAGGTTGGCTATGGGCTAATACAGTACCCACTGCGTGGCCGGCGCTAGCGAATCAAACATGGGAGAGGGATTCAAACATGAATGATGTCGGGAGTGGTACAACTAATCTTCTTACTACTGCTCCTGAACATAAAAGTTGGAAAATGAATGATTCAGAAGGAAGTTTAAAATTATACCCTTTAGGATTACGTGTACTTGAAGTTGCAATTCCTGCTGAATATGTTGATAATGTTACTGGATATTATATTGTTAGATCAAATAGAACTAATAATAAAACAGTAATTGATAAAGGATTTTTTAATGTGTGTGACACAAGTGTATCTACCAGGGCATGGGATACAGGAACAGGTAATAGTTTTGGCAGAGAAGCTGTTGATGATTTTAGTGTATTAGAAACTAATGGTGTATGGCCAAATGTTTTATTCTTAACTCCTGATATTAAACCAGGTACAGAAGCAAATGGCGTTGGATTTTATAATAGAAAAAATCCAATTCATACATGGTGGAATATACTTGAAATACACACACCTAAAAGTACAATGAATGATCCAGTTACATTATCTATTGATTATTTAAAACCAGAAGCAACTGTTTTTGGTGATATGTTTTTTGATAGTCAATTGGCAGTTGGACTCGATGCCTCTTATGAGAATACTTATACACACCAATTTTTTGATGGAGGTTCTTGGCTTCCATTTGATGCCAGTGATACCGCATATGCGTATAGAGAATGGATTGGTGGATATAATGTTGGAGTTAGTGTATTTTTAAATAGACATAAATATCCTAGAATAGCCAGTCCTATGGATCCCTATTGGTGGACATTTATATATAATATTCCTATTTCAGGAACAGTATATGCTGGTTATAATACTACTTTTGGTACAGATAGTCTTGGACAAGGAAGTACAACTATTATAAATAGTGATTATAAACAAAGAACATTGCTTGCAAGATATAAACAATCTTGTACATCAGTTGAACCAGATGCTCTTTATGATTTGGACGCACAATTAAATTCTGTTGATAGTGGATTTCCCCCGAACCGCCTTACTGGAATGAGAAGTGTATGTGATTTAAGTTTTCCATATCAATATTCAATGTTAAAAAGAGATATTCAAGATCATTTTAATGGTAATAATTATATACCAACTACTTTAGGAAATGTCCCTCTTAATACATTAGATACTATTATTATTGATTCAAGGGTGGCAGGCTCTGACCAAATTGGTGTTCAAAATTCTTGGAGTAAAGCAGAAGTTGTCGTGCACGACAAAAAGTGGTCAATAGGCACTTCTCCATATATGTACTATGGAGCATTAAAATCTTCAGCCACACCTTATCAAGATTTTGATAATGTTACATATATTAAAATGCATTCCTATCAAATACCTAAATCATATACTGATTTTGTTGTTACTGGTGGAGATACATTTATAAATAGATTTCAATTTGAAAAAGGTTTTTGGACATCCGGCGATGAAACAATGACGGATAACACAAATAAAAAATTCTTAACTTCAACAACTGTTGGATATGTTGAATCAGAAATTAATAGTGCATTTAGACATTTATTAGAAGGAGATTTATTTAGATCTTTTCCTTTTAGTACTAGAGATGATTATTATGTTTTTTTAGAAGGGTTGAATAATGCCATAGATGATTTTGATGACGTTCCATCAGTAATGGCTAAACAAGAAATATTTAATAGATATAAACTAGACTATTCAAGTTATAATACAGAAATACCTTCATTTCAATTACCAAGTACATTTGATTTTTGTTCTAGTTGTTCTGAATCATTTCCTAATACATTGTTTTATTCTGAAGTATCTTTAGATTCACAAGTACAAGATTTTTATAAATTATTTTTAACTAATTCTCTTAAAGCAATACCTTCTTATACAGGAGAGATACGAAATATATTTGTTAAAAATTCAGATTTATATGTACATGCTGAACATAATTTATGGAAAGTAAGTGTAGCTCCTCAAACTATGAAAACTAATGCTGATACAATTGAGGTTGGTCAAGGGGAATTTTTAGGAAGAGATCCAATTAAATTATTTAATAATGAAGATGCTTATAGTAGAGGTGGAACAATTGATAAATTTACATCTATTTTTGCAATGGGTGATTATATATGGTTAGATAGAAATTCAGGTTCTGTATTAAAACTAGGAGATGGTATTAAATCAATATCTGATTTAGGTATGTCTAAATGGTTTAGTAAAAATTCAGAAGTTGCATTAGATACTCAATTTCGTAACTTAACAGGATTACCATATCCATATAAAGGTACAAGTTGTAATACAAATGTTGGTTATATTGCAGCAATAGATGCTGAACATGATCGTTACATGTTAACTAAAAAAGATTATGAATTACTACCCTCAGTAACAAGTGATGCGCCTTCAGCCTTGCGTGAATTAACAACTAATCCCGATGGAACATTATATGTTCCCAATGTAGTAGTTGGATATTATTATTATGATAATGATGGCTTCTATGTTGGTATACAGGCAGGTGTTGATGTATCTTTAAAAGATCAATTATTAGCACCTATTGATTATACTGATAAAACATTAGCTAAAAATAAATCATGGACATTATCATATTCTTTAAAGTCTCAAGTATGGTCATCATTTCATTCATATACACCCAATTGGTTATATTATGATTCTAAAACATTTTACTCTTTTGTTGCTAATCCTACAGATGATATTAACCTATCAACTTGGGAACATAATTATGGAGAATTTCAAAAATACTATGACACTAAATTTGATTTCATAATAGATTATATTTATAAGAAAAATCCTTATGCTGAAAAAACATTTGATTCAATTGAATACACATCAAATGTATGGTCAAAATCAACAGTAGATGATAGAGATATAGAAATACCTTTTACTACATTTGATCGTTTCTTTGTATATAATAATAATCAACTTAGTAATCTTAAAGAAATTGATGTTTCTAATTTAATACCATATGCAAATACACTATATGATATAACTAAAGCAACTGCACATAAATGGCGTAATATGTGGAAAATTAATAGATTGCGTGATTTAACAGTTGATAGATTGAATCTTAATGAACCTAAGTTTACAAAAGATTGGTCAGAATTAACATATCAAAATGAATATGGTAATGGATTTGGTTATATTGATAAAGTAATAAATCCTTCAATAATAGATATAAATAAAGATGTATATCAAATTGAAAGATTAACAGATAAATATTTAGGTGTACGTTTATTTTTTAAACCACTTAATGATTATAAAATAACATTAAATCTTATAACAGGAGAAAAACGTAATAAAGTATAATAACTTTTAAAATTTAATTATAATGAATAAAAAAGGAACAAAAAAAATAACTTTATATAAAAGAGGTGGTAAACTCTATTATAAGAAAGGTGGTAAAATGTGTCTGTATAAAGGTGGCGGACCTGTTAGGTATCGCAACGGAGATACATTACCTAAACATCAAGGTAAGGATTCATACGTTCGCCCTAAAGGTCCAATTATTACAAATGACCCTAAACGTCATAATGATGTTTTTCCAGAACAGTATACAGAAGATGGTGTATTACAATATACTGATCAACAACTTTTAAATGAGATAGAGCAAAGAAAAAATATAATTTATGATCCTTCTGCTTATAGAAGATTTAGTGAGGAATACAATGACGAAAGAAGACACGAAACTCCTCTACGTTTTACACAAGAGACTCCATCTAATGATATAATAATGAAAAAAAAGTTATTAGATGAACAAAGAAAACGTTACATTAATTCATTAATTCCGGCACGGGATTCAAGTGAAATGGTTAATTTCCCTCGTATAATAGGATCTGATAATGACCGGAAAATGGTTAATTATAAAGCAGGTGGTAACTTACCTAAATATCAAGGTACAATAAAACCTTCCGGTCAAGGAAATGATTATACATGGGATCCATATGCTTATGATCCCTCAGCATCTACAAATCCTAATCAAGAACAAGTGTTCAACACGGATCCTTTACAAACAATTGAAGGTGGTGCAACTCCGGATTATGATGCACAAAATATTAAAAAAATAAAAGGAAAAGCTGATTATAATAAAGCAATGGGTTATGCAGGTATGGCTGCTAATATAGGTTCGATGGCTCTTGATAAGATACCTAAAACAGGTAGGGACTACGGAAACAGTGAGGAACATGAAAGGGCTTTAAAAAATACTCAGCTTGGTAAACAAGATGAAATACATAGCGGTGTTTCAGGTATGATTCCCGGACCTTGGTCACAGATTGCTGGTGCACAAAGGGGATTGTCAAAGGCCATGGACCCAAAAGATGAACAAGGTAGGAGTGAAAGTAAAGTAATGCATATGGCAAGTCGGTTTTTTACTCCATCAGCGGTGGTGGATGACACAGTAGACTACGTTAGACAGGGTGAGTATAGTACAGCTGCTTTGAATGCTCTTACTGCCGGATTGTATGGTCAATTTAAAATGGATGATAAAGTAGCAGCTGCTGATAGGGAAATAGATTGGAAAGCAGACAGGAACAGTAAGTTTGATGGTAGTCAAACAGGAACTACTAAAAGTGGTATATATGCAAGATATGGTAAGGAAATAACAACTCCTCGTAATGTATTAAATGATAACTGGAATGCTGAAATTGAAAATGGTGAAATAGTAATTGATACAACAGGTAAAAATATTCCCAATATAAGATATGGTGGTACTAATACACATGCATCATTACAGTCTCCTTATGCAGTTAAATTTACTGGTGATAAGCATGGTCAAGACTCTAATAAAGATGGTCAGGAAGGTATCCCAATTAAAGCAGCAGAAGGATTATATGTAGCTTCTAACTATCTAGGATTAGATGGTAAAAGAGCTAAAAAAGGACAAAAAACAACAGCCCAAGAAATGCAACCAATTGTTGAATCGTTAGCTAACGCGGATACAAATAGCATGGATGCTTATAAAAACAATGACGAGTTTATTACTCATCAATTAAAACAATTAGAAGAAATGAAAAATGACGCAGAAGCAGCAAAAGTAGCAGAAGAACTCAGAAAACTATTAAGTAAAAAAAATAGAGACATGGGTGAAATTGCTGCATTTATCCAACAAAACGCACAATATTTATTAAATGATCCTAATGCTCAACAGCAAAATTTACCCCAAATGGAACAAGGTAATCCTAATATGCAAATGGCAAGGAATGGTGATTTTTTAAGGAGGTATCAAGACGGCACTGACCCCAAAGGAATTGTATATCCTGCAGGTGATGTAACAAGAGATCCAGAAGGTAATTATACTGGGACGAAAACTACGAAACAGTTAGGTATTACAGGGGCTCAAGATAAAGCAGGAAAGCATTTGGAAACAGGTATGCCTAGAGATGTCAGTGCTAAATTCGTAACAGCAGGAGGAGGTAACTACGGTGATGTTTTTACTCCCAACGGTTATCTTACTCCCTCAATGAAAAGTATAATGATTAATCAGTATGGTATGACGGACGAGGATGCAGGTAAAGTCACATTTGAGAATTTACAAGATTATACTCCTATAGGACAAAAAATTAAGGATTATTACGGTATTCTTAATGCTAATCAAACGTTGCGTTCCGCAGATCCAAATGTAAGAGGTAAAATTGGTTTAAATCAATACAGGAACTCAGGCGCTTGGATAACAGATGTAGTAAAGAAAACAAGATTAAATAAAGATGAGTTCGGTAATCCTACTATACCTGATGAGTTTTCAATTAAGGATCCAGCATTACAACAACAAATTATGCGCGCTGTAAAATCTAGTGAATTGCCTACCAGGTTGGCATGGGGTCCTGAGATGAAGGCTCAATATGATGCAAATGTACTTAAATCAGCAAAAACAATAAAAACAAATCCATCTACTATTCTAAAAAAACATGAATCAACACCGCGATTTACAACAAGGGGTGAGGCATTTAATTATTATAAATATGGTCCTGGAAAGGGACCAGACGTTACTGAATTTGAATGGAATGGAAAAATGTATAATTTAGATACTGGTGGAATACCTGGTGTTGGAAAACCTAGAGATGAAAAAGATCCTGATTTTATTCATGAAGGAGATAAAGCACATATAACAAATGAACTAATGAATAAAAGAAGAGGTGGTATGACAAGTAACAGACAGTTACTACGTAAACTATTACGTAAACAAAATGGTGGAGCGTTGCAAACTTATCAAGAAGATAAAATTATTAAAGCTCAAAGAAAAGCTGCACAGGAAGCTAACGAGGAGGCTAACGAGGAGGCTATTCAAAATTATATGAGGGCTCAACAGAATCTTGCATTAAGTGGTTGGATTACTCCTCAACAACAAGCAGAAAATCAAAGAATTGAAGCTTATAATGCAGTACTTAATCAACAAAACCCTAATAAAAGTCTTGGTGTACGTGAATATCTTAACAATTATCAACAAGGTGGTTCATTACCAACTTATCAAGGGACGATGCCACATAGCCAGGAAGAACTAACCAAACTTGCGGGATACTCTAATGATCCTACTAAAACTAAAGAACAAAGATCAGCGGCAAGATATAGACTTAAAGAGTACCTAGCGCAAAATAGAAGTCAATTGCCAGGATTACCTACTGCAATTCCCTTTGCACCAGGTGAATTTGGTACTGACTTACCTGCGGTAGATTCAACATCAAAAAGATATGCTCCTACTTTATATACTCAACCAGATGGAACATTAGGAACAACTAAAACAGTTGCCCCTAAACTTAAAAATAAAGAAATTCTTCCGGCTGGATATACAGAAGGAGAAAGAAGACCATCAGGAGAGATCTTTTTTGGAAATGAACTTAAAAATGTTCCATCAACAGAAGATTATTTTGCACCTAAAAGAAAAGCATTACAACAAGGTGGACCAATTCCAGGTCAAGAACAAGAACAACCAAATGAATCAAATGAACACTTGCAAAAATTAATAGGAGAACAAATGCAACAAGATCCAAATGCAAATATGCAACCAGGAATGGAAGAGCAAATGGCCGCTGAACAACAGATGGCAGGACAAGAAGGAGAAATGGATGCTCAACAAGGAATGGTACCACCGGTACTGGCAAATATTGATCCACAACTACAACAAGTATTTATGCAATTACCTCCTGAAGTACAGGAGCAAATATTAAGCTTACCACCTGAACAAATAGAAATAGCACTTATGAATGTTATGGAACAAATGATGGGTGGACAAGGTGGTGAACAACAAATGGCAGAACAGCAAATGGCTGCTGAACAACAAATGGCCGCAGGACAATCTCAAGTACCTCCCGGGGTAATGGAACAATTAGGTTAATAAATAAACATTATATATATATGAAAAAGTTTTTAGATAAATTCGTACTTGCAATGAGAAAAGCATTTTATTGGGTAGCTGATAAATATGTTAAAGCACCATTGCCATTAAAATACTTTGGTTTTGCTATCATTGGTTCACCAGCAATATTTTTATTCTTAATTACATGGTCTGCATTAGGAGGTATATTTGATGAACATTCATTTGGTAGATGGTTACTTGCAGTTATACCTGCATTTAGTTTATTATTTGGTATTGTAATAGGTTTAAGTAAAGTACATGAAGGACCTAATCCATTTTTAGAAGATAAAGATGAGTAGTACTATTATATTTATAATAGGAAGTTTATTATTAGGGGTTTCTAAGGCTGTAGCAGACACTGTACAACATTTTGATATATGGAGTCAGTCAATCTTTTCTACGACCTTAGAGACCTCATTCTGGGGACCTAAAGATCATACATGGATACGTAAAGATAAAGATAATAAAATATTGAATTGGTTATTCCATTTTCCTTTAGTTTGGATTACGGATATATGGCATTTTGCAAATATGATTGGCGCAATGTCATTTGTTCTTTTATTTGGTTCTATACATTATAATCAAATAAACATTATTGTTATTATAGTATTATTTTATATAAGTAGAACAATTGGATTTAATTTGTTCTATCATTTAATATTGAAGAAAAATGAAAAAAAGAAATAAGATAAATACAGGTAAATCTAAAATAGGAGCTTTTACAAGAGCAGCTAAGAAGGCAGGTATGCCTGAACAAGAGTTTGCAAAGAAGGTGTTAAATAATAAATATGATTATTCTCCTGAAATAATAAAGAAAGCTAATTTTATTAGTACTGTTGCTAAATGGGAAAAGAAAAAAGGTGGAATTTTATCTAAAAATATAACTACTAAAGTAAATTTTAATCGTCAAAAATCAAAACGTTCTAATAAGCAAGTTAAAAATAGTAAGGTATTAAAAAAATACCAAAAAAGTGGAACTATACAAAGTAAAACAAATACCTTAATTGAAGGTAATCCATTATTTAATAAATATATACCTAACCCTATAGTAAAAGAAGTTAATACAGAAAGTCCTTATGGGGGAATAGTTGGTTATATACCTGCTGGAGAAAGAGACCCACAAGGAAATATAATAAATCCAAGTAATAGACCATTAATTGAATTATATAAAGGAACAAAAAATCTATCTAATAATGAAAAGCTAAATATGATAAAAGGTGATCTTTTACATGCTCTTACTGCAGATCCAAAATGGAAAACATTAGTTGATCAGGTTTGGGAGAATAGAGATGATACACAAAAAAGAGTAGATAGGAATGCATATGATGGAAGGAATGGTATATATGCAAAAGATGAAAGAGGTAATCTTATAGAAGATGAGGAAGGTAGACTTACAAAAATAGGTGAAAAATCACCTGATGACCCAGGTTATGATAATAGATCATTTGATAAATGGGCTAATATTTCAAGAAAAGATGCTTTAGTAAGAGGATTTATTATGAAGTATCCTAATATGAAAAATGTTTATAATAAAAAACAACTTGAAATATTAAATAGCATGGAAGGTTATTTAAATAATCAAAACCCTAATTTTCATCATTTAGGTAATACTACTACATATAAAGGAGATAGTAAACGTACGGGTGGATTAGTTAAGTATCAAACTGGTAAATATATACCTGTAGATTATAGTAGTTTTGGAATTATTGATTCTCCTGCTTCTGAATCTACGAGTACAGTAGCACCTATATTAACTAATACACAAAAGAATGCCGTAGGATCACAAGACAGATGGAATACATTAACAGATAAAGAAAAAGAGAAAGCAATAGAAATTCACCACTTTAAACAAATAACTTCTAAACTACCCCGTACAACAAGTGCTCCTATTACATTAAAGGATTCTGAAAGAGTGCAGAAAGAATGGGAAGCAAGAGGTAAGCCTTATACCTGGGCTTTACAACAAAAGATAGATAAGGTAGAAGCAGATGAAGCAGAGATAGAGGAGTATGGCAGAAAAGCTCAACTTAGTCTTGAAGATAGTTTTAGAGAATCCTATGGAATGGAAAAGAACTTTACAAACACTATTTTTCATGGTGCGCTTGGAGCCTTAACTATGCCTTTTGCTGCGGGATTAGAACTTATAAAAGGGGCAACAGGAAGTGATGGTGGAACAGATTGGAATAGAGTAATGCCTGATTTTTATGGAGTTAGCAAAAACCCTAACTATAAAGGTCAGTCTATTTCATTGTCAGATGCTGTTAATAAAGATTGGGCAGACAAAAATCGCAACCTTGCTACTTTGCTAGATGTTTTTACTCCATGGCTTGGTGCCGCTAAAGTCAGAAAAGCATATAATCTTGTAGACAACACTTTAGATTTTGCAAATTCTGCAAAAGGTGGTTTAGGGACAATGCCGGCAAGGAATCAAATTATCCCTAAAATTAAACAAATAAGTGGTAAAAATACAGTAAGTTTTAATAAAGCAACAGATGCTGATATTATGAAGCGTACAGCTGTAGCTGATTTAGGAAAAGATGAAAAACTATTTTATAAAACTATAGAAAAAATGGGCATGGGGGCTGATGATTTGGATGATTTTATAAAACAAAGAATTTCAGATTTAGAATCTAAAGAAGGTTTTAAAAGATTAGTTGATCAAGAAAGATCGTATTTATCTGGAGTTACTAGACGTGGGTCTGGAGAGTTTCGAGATCGTGCGGCACCAGCGGGCAATCTTACCAAAGAAGAACTTGAAACACTTGCTGAAAAAAGTGCTAAGGCACGTATAGAAGAATTAAAACAAATGCATTTTTCTAAAGAAAGTGGAGCTGGAAATCCATCATATAATAGAATAGCAGAAATATTATTTAGAGATAAAGAAAATTTTGATCAAAAAACATTTGATAAATTTTTTGGAGAGCAGTCACCTGTATATCAACAAAATAAATCTGGACACTTTGCGAATAATGCTTTTTATCAAGCAGGTCCAACTTTTTTCGCTAAATCAGAA
>Ga0255048_10001107_pt1 | contig 19522 bp, 23 predicted proteins | sample JV7_2_2_MG_FD_183619 | JGI IMG/M metagenome (GOLD analysis project Ga0255048, IMG submission 183619) | Seawater microbial communities from Jervis Inlet, British Columbia, Canada - JV7_2_2 | ecosystem: Environmental > Aquatic > Marine > Inlet | place: Canada: British Columbia | collected 2016-10-06
TGTGGATGTGGCTACCTAATGATTGATCACTTTGAGATCAGACTGGAAGGCCCAGGGACACTTATATATGGAAGTGACGAGTTTCCCTGGCTTAAGGCCGATGATCGCTTTGTGTACACCAATATAAGTGATGTTACTACGACATATAAGGTTGAGAGGGTAGATATGCATGTAACTGAGACTAATGAAGAGTTCATCTCTGGTGGGCCTCAAGTAGTCACTGCTCCTGCTCAATTCATTCTGTATGTCTCTGTTGTCCCTTAAAGGAGAAAGACGTGCCCACCACAGAGGACAGAGTAACCCAGCTTGAAGAGCAAATCAAACAGCTACAGGCCCAAAATCGTCGTAGCCATTTGATGATTGGTATGATGTCAAGTTCTGGAGCTGTCATCCAGGCTCCTCCTGTTGCTTGGATAGGAGCCATACTTGAGACTCTTACACCTACACAACGTGAAGCTATATTTACCAAGGTTCAGCATATGACTATACCTCCCATTGGCAAGCATCTGCTAATGCCTAATGGAGGCTATCCATCTGAGTTAGTCAAACTTTAAGGAGATGAGCCATGGCTGGTGGTGGAAAAGTAGTTAGTCCTCGTCCCAAGAAAAGCATGCCTGGTGAAACTAAGGCTCCAACTGCTAAGCTTACTTCTGGTCGAGCTGGCAAACCTGGTTCCCAGAAGGCTAGAATTGTGGGAGGCAAGATCAACTGATGGAAATTCCAAGGAAGTTCTATGAGAACATGGATTTGTTTGGGAGCCAATTGATTGGCTTCACTAAAGCAGCTTGCAGAGCTATGCCTGATGAAGCTAGTGAAGCTAAAGTGGTTGAGCTGGTTGGCAATATAGTCAGCATGGCTCTCAATGAGCCTCTCTTTGTGCCTGTGCCAGAGGGTGACTTGCTTGCTGAAGATGCTCCTGTAGAAGAAGATGCTCCTAAAGTTGCTACCAGAAAGGCAACAGGACGTAGAGTTGCCAAGAAGGACTAAGCTATGGCCACAGTTGAGGAGGTAGCCAGGAATGCTGTAGCTAAGGCTGGCAGTGATGTAGGTGTGCTGCTGGCTAGCACCTGGGTCAATTCAAGATGGAAGGAGCTTGCCTCTGGCCTCAAACTTAAGGCACTTAGGGGTGTAGGAGAGCTATTCCTGCCACCTGTCATTGATACAGGCACTATAACTGCAACTAGGGGCTCTAACATAGTTACAGGCAATGCAGCTGCTCAGGCTGTCTGGGATACTACTATTGAGGAGAGGTACTTCAGAGCAAGCAATGCCTGGTACAGGATCGAACAGTTCCAAACTACCCAATTTGTGCTGGAGACTGAGTTTGCTGAAGATACAGTTACTGCTGGCTCCTACTCTATAGTGAAGCGCTTCTATGACCTGCCAGCCACAGTCAAGCATTTAGCTACTCCTATGACCCTAATGCGCTTGAATAGGCCAGTTAATGTCATTTCATGGGAGAGGCTCAATCGCCTTAGACCTAATCGAGTTACTTTTGGGCCTCCTCTTTGGGCTGCTGAGTTTGGTCTTTCTCCTGCTGGGGCTAGGAGGATTGAAGTCTATCCATATCCTGAAGATGACTCAGAGATTCTTCATTACCTATTTTGGAAGGCTCCTCCTGATCTTGGTTTTAGGGATGCTATTCCTGGGTTTATTGAATCTTATGTACTAGAGGAAGGAGCCCTAGTTGACATCATTAGGGCAGATGGCCTCAAAAGGCTCAGAGAAAGTCAGCCTGGTGCCACAGAGCTACTCAATGAGGCTCGTAGGCAAGAGACTGCTTGGCGACGAAAGAAGAGCGAAAGTTACTTCGATGAAGGTGCCATAGATACAGATGAGATGATCCTAGATGCTTTCCAATTTGCTGCAGGAAGGCACAGGCACATTGGCACAGACATAGTAACAGCATTCGATTATGTATGGAGTAGATAACTATGCCCAAGAAAAGTAATAGTAAGACAGTTAGGCCTGTTGTAGTTAAGGAAGGCACCAGGTTCGTAAATAAGGGCCAGGGTTCCATGTCCTTAAAGGATATGAAGAAGAAGAGTGATCAGACCATTGAATCTGAATTTGCTTTCAAGCCAGGCAAAGTGAAATGACAGATTTGCAGTCATTGCAGCCCATGAAGTTCTCAAAATCAGCTACCAAAGGCAAAGTTATATTGATCTGCACAAGCTGTGATAAGAGGACTCATATACTCTATAGTTTGCAAGGCTTGTGCATGGAGTGCAATCAGGATGAAGAGGAATCTTTTGGACGACGACCTTTACATCTCGTTTAGGGGCGCTGTATTTTCTTAAAAGAGGGGCGAGAGCTTTTCCTCGCCCCTCTTGCCCCGAAGGGGCAGCGCCCCTAGAGATGTCAAGGGAGTCGAGGTTCCAAAAGATTACGATAGAGGGACAAGTTAATGACTGAAGTTATTGAAATAAAATTGAAGAAAAGTCCCATAGGAAAGTTATTTGAGTTACAAGAAGAACTAAGTAAGATTCTTATAGATTTTGATGATCCTTATGAATATGCTCATCTGGTTACAGCTAGAGACTTAATGTTCAGTGTGTATGATAAGGCTGTGGAAAGTATGCATAATGGCTGAGACAGCAGGTACACTAAGAGCAGCAGTTCAGCGTAGAGTTAGAGATATAAACGCCACTTATCATGCTAATGCATTCGTCTTGGATATGCTAAGCAGAGTACAGCGTCTAATCAATGTGGGCTCCCAAACTATCTTAGCTAGCTCTACTCTGACTACAGCTGCTAATCAGCTAATCTACACCATTAACTCTGATGTAAATGCTGCTGCCATAGATGTCATGAGAGTTACTAGCAATAATGAAGACCTAGCTAAGCTAACTCTAAGTGAGCTTAATCAGATTGATAGGCAATGGTTCAGAAAGGTTGGCACTCGCTTTGAGGCTTGGGTACAATTAGGTAGAACCTTATTGGTGCTCTATCCATCCATGAGTGTGGCAGATTCAGTCAGTGTAACCTACAGTAAGCTAACTACTGATCTTGGTGCAGATGGCACTGCTCTAGAGTTTAGTGAGGAAGCTAATTTGATGGTCATGAACCTGACTGAAGCTATCCTCTTGCTAAGACAAAGAGATATGAGCAGGGCTATAACTCCCATTAATCAGTTTGTAGAGCAGTTCAAGTTAGACTCAAAGGGTACTGACCTTAGACATGTGGAGATAGAAAATGACTAAGGCAGCTACCCTTACTCTAATTAGTGATCTAAGCAAAGGTCAAACTGATGCTACAGCTATTGGTAGGTTCTATGATGATGTAGTCAGAGAGCTGGGCAGGGTTGATGTCTTGGTGCGAGCTACTCTAATTGAAAGTGTAATTGATCAAGCTGGTTATACTTTACCTGATGCAGTTGTCGAACGTCAAGCAACCTTCTTTGATATGCACACATTGGATGAAGTCAATACAGCTACTCTGGAAACTCTTGGCATTAATTGGCGTGATGATAAAGGCACTCCTATTGCTGTCTTTACTGAGAACCAGACTGAGAATGCATTCAGCCTTTATCCTCTTCCCCAAAGTGCAAGTGGTACAGTGGCTGGGGGGAACTTTGGGACTAGCTTTCCTGTTTATGCTATTAGTTCCATACATACGAATTTCGAGACTGATCTTCCTGTTTGGCTGGAGTTGCCTATTACTTTCTCTGTACTACATCGTGAATTTATTAGAGAGAGTAATCATACTGATACTGATTTTGCTACTGCTTGCTTACAAATGTCTACTTTACTATTTGCTATCTTAGGTATCAGGCTGTCTACACCAGAAGAGAATGAGTAAGTTATGCCCAGACGATATTTCTCTATAAGCACAATTGATCTCTTAGAAGGTGCTTCAGTTGACGAATTGATCACTGAAGTGAATGAAAAGATTGTAGAGATTAATGAGGCTCTATCCTACTTAGAGCTGCTAGAGAGCAAGCTGCGTGGAGAAGATGGCAACTTAGTTACTTTCTCTAATAATATAGACATGCAGGGCCATAGAATTACCAATACAAGTAGATCGAATGGCCAAGATGATGTAATTACTAGGCGAGAGATAATTGAAAGGGGCCTTTTTCAGTCTCAGCCTGGTAAGCCCATATTCACTGATACTTCGATTGTGCTTACAGGTGGTGCTACAATTACCATCCCTCCAGCTACAGGAGGCAACCAAGCTGTCACCTTGGATCAGGTGCTAGCTCTAATTGCTGCTCTCATTGAGGAAGAGATTCCTACAGTTAGAGATGGCTCTTCAGTTGATCTGAATGACATAGATGGTGCAGTTGGTAGTACAAAGGGCTTTCTGTCTTTTGCAGCACTTGGGGAGAATGGCTCAACTAAAGCTGAACCAATTAGAGTGGGACCAGCTGGCATTTATGCAAGTGATGGAAGAGCCCAAGAGTTACTTGAACTTACTATTGGCATCCTAACTTCTATAGATGACAAAATAACTAGCAATGGTGCTGAAACTGAAGATGGAGTACCTGGTGCAGGCATAACTACAGAGCAAGTTCTGTTGCTCATATCTGAGGAATTGGAGAAGGCAGTGGCAACAATACGAGATGGCAATATTGTTGACTTAGAGAATGTAGATGGCACTATTGGTAGCACAAAGGGAACGCTACTATTTGCTACAACAACTGAGGATGGCACAATTAAGGCTAGGCCCCTTAGAATGGGTGCTTATGGTGTTCAGTTTAGTGATGGTCGTACACAGGAATTGCTTGAGCTTGTGTTAGAGAAGCTCATATCTATTGATGCAAACCTGCAAAACTAAGGAGATAGGATATGTTTGTTGAAGGTGGAGCAAGCTCGAAACGTGCAGAAGTCAATAGCCTGAATCAACTCGAAACTATGGCAATGCGAGTAAGTCGTACTGCTTGGATGACGCTCAGAGAAGGTGTTACCTGGACAGTACCATTTGATGCTGTTGATCCTACTGGCACAGATGATTACTTTCTCTTCATCAGAAATGATGGGCCTACTCCTCTTGCTATCACTAGAATTAGCATTAGTACTACTGTTGCTGGTGGCCTAGAAGTGCAAGCTGTAACTGGTGATCCTTCAGGTGGTACAGCTGTTACAGTAGTCAACAGGCAAGTAGGTAACAACAAGACTCCTGATACTACTATTGAATCTGGCGTAAATATTACCAACTTAACTGATGCTGGTGTAATTGAGTTTGCAGAGTTGCTGGCAGCTACACAGCATGACCTATCCTTACAAGATGAGCCTATTGTATTAGTGCAAAACCAAGAGATTGCACTTCTTTGGACTGCAGCCACAGGCATTCTCAGTGGGAATGTTACACTTGAGCTAATGAAAGAACTGAGCTAATAAGGGTCTAGCATGGCCAGGCAAAGAGTCTTTGACTTTCAAGGTGGACATAAGGGCCTGTGGGTAAGTGGACCAAGAGATAGGACACCTGCTGATGCACTTCGTCGTGCTAGGGGTGTCCATTCTATAAGGGAACGACAGCTTAGATCGAGGAATGGTTCTACAGCTGATGCTGCCATAGCTGCAGCCCACTCCCTGTTCAAGTTTAATGCTATTCGCTTTCAAGCAGCCTCCACTTTCTTGTATCGTAATGCTGTCCAAATCTCATCAGGCTTGGATGGTACAGCTCTATCCTTTGTGGCTTCTGAGCCTAGAAGTGGCACAAATGCTCGCTACTTGTTCCTAGCTGGTGGAGGCAAGCTGGAGAAGGTAGATACATCAGGTACAGTAACCAAGTGGGGCATAGCTGCGCCTTCAATAGCTGAGCTGACTGCTACAGTAACCACTGTGGTTCCACCTCAACAAACTCCTATTGACTTGTTTGAAGAGATTACAGGCGTTACAAGTGATATTGACACGCGCACGTTGTCTCGTACAGCTGCAGAAGGAACACGTATTCAAGCTGTTACTAATAATTTAGACATCATTGATTTTGAGGAAGGCATAGCTTCCATTAGGTTTGGCCATGGAGCATATGATAGTCAAACATCAGGAACAGGTAGAACTATGGGGCAGCGCGTCCTATACCTTACTCCTCGTGATCTAACTGTTCATACTAATGGAGATGAGAGTCCACTTGGGGACTTCATTCGCATTAGAATTAAGCTATCTAATCAAATGGCTAGTTTCTTGACTGGCATACGTGTCACATTTGAGAACACAGGCAATAACATAGCCATCTTTAATGTTAATATAGACAACTCTAGCCAAGTTCCATTCTCTGATCCTGGCCTGGTTGATGTAGCTCCTGAAGTAACTGATAATGATTCATGGGACTCTGAGGAGAGTAGTGCAGAAGCATTTAGTCCAGGCCAAGGCTCGACAGGCGACCAAGCAATCCTACTTGCTATGTCCAATAGTACCCTTAGTTCTGTGCCTGATACTTGGCAAGAGCTTAGCATGCCCAAAAGTGGCTTTCAACGTATTGGTACTTTTGATTGGGCAGCTGTAACTGCCTACCAAACCATCTTTACTATGGCCAATGGTGGAGAGATTGCCAATGATAATACTGCCATCAAACTAGATGATCTGCATCTATCTGGAGGAGGTAACGATACTTCAGGTGCTGGGGGTGGAGGTGGTGGTGGCCTGCAAGGTACCTACAAATACAAGTTCACCTACAGAAATTCTACTACAGGCAACAGAAGCAATGCTGGCATAGGTACAGATGGCTTTGACTTTATAGTAACAGCAGAGAATGTGGATAGGGGCTCAGTCTCTTTTACTGGCCTTCCTGTCTCAGCTGACTCTCAAGTCGATCAACGAGAAGTGTGGCGCACAGTTGGTAATGGGCGTAGATACTTCTTAGCTGGGCGTATAGAGGACAATACAACCACAACTTATATAGATGATGTAGCTGACTTTGCAGCTCTGTCAGATATAACTGATGTAGTTCTACTTGGTACAGATGAGCTTCCTACAGACAATGCTGATCCTGATGATGACTTTGAGGATGTGGTCATTGACAAACTAACTGCATTCTGGACTAGCAATGGAGTAGGTAAGCGAGGTAGATTGTACTTCAGTCCCATTGGGCGACCTGAATCCCAAAAGGGCTTCATTAATGTATCAAGTGATGCTGATCCATCTCAACGTGTCATTCTTTGGGATGGCAGAAAGTGGCTCTTCTCTGAGTCTAAGGTCTTTCGTATTGATGGGGACTTCACTATTCCAGGTCAAGAAGTATATATCTCTAGAGAAGTAAGAGGAGTTCCTGGAGTAGTATTTGCCTCTCGTAGAACTATAGTATCTACGCCCTCTGGCATCATCTATCAGTCTTCGGATGGTGTTCGAGTATTTACTGGCAACGCCTCTACCTTGCTAGCAAATGAGCCTATCTCACCTTTAGTTCGAGGAGAAGCTGCTGAGAACCTTACAGCATTTGAGGGCACAGTAGCTACCTATGCCCGAGATGAATACATAATTTCAGATGATACTCAATGCCTAGCCATGAGTGCTACAGATCGAACTTGGCGTGATCTAGGCTATACTGATATCACAGCTCTCTATCATGAGCCTGATACAGATGCAATCCAAGCAGGCAGAACTAGTGCTGTTCATCTCATTGATGATGAGGGAACTGCTTCAGATGGAGGCTCTGCCATTCCAGTAGCTTGGGAATCAGCTGCAATCGACATCCAAGGTGAACAAGTTCAGGTCATTGAGGATGTTTACATAGAGCTAGATGCTAATGGGGGCAGCATAACACCTACCATAGTTCACAAAGATGGCACTTTAGCCTTAACTGCCATAACTCCTACAGGCAGGAAGACCAGTACTCAGGAAATAAACAGACTGTTCCAGGTTCCAGGTCTACGACTAACTGGATCAGTGAGTGCAGAAGTAATCCTTTATAGTGCTGAATTTGAGAGCAGACCCCTTCAGCTAGGCATAACCTCTGTAGATTCTAATCAGAGGGCTCAGTTCAATGGACGCTCAGTAGCCCTGGCTACTTCAGTCATCTTTGAGATACCTGCTGAAGACAGACAACTTGATGTCCTGTCTAGACTTTATGTTGTAGAACGAATAGTCATTGAAGCTAATACAGCAAGTGCAAATGTAACTCCCAGCATCCAACTAAGTGGGGGCACCTCGACCAATTTAACTGCTGTCAATACCTCCACTAGGGCTTTCACTGAGATAAGCATAGGCAGGCTGGGTCCCATTACAGGCTTAACCCTAACTGGTGATTTCACAGCTAATGTGCAAATCTTTGGCATAGAGCTATTCATCAGACCAGTAGTAATGGAAGTCTCTTTGATGGGAAATGGCACAGTTCACAAGATAGATGGCTTTACCTCTGATGCTGCAACTAGCATTACTTTCGATCTGGATGCATGGAATAGAGAGATGGCAGGCGAGCTTCTGGTGCCAATTATTGACAGATTAACTATAGAAGGGAACACTGCTTCAAATAGTGTTACCTCTGCTATAAATGTCAATGAAGGAGCTAGCATAACTGGGCCAACTATAAGCTCATCTAGTCGTCAGCAACGTACATCTGATATTGATAGAGTAGGCAGAGTAACTTCAGTTGTGCTAACTGCTGACTTTCTGGCAAATGCCATAGCTATCTACAGTGTAGAACTAGTTATGCGAGCCTTACCTCTTAACATCACTTTTCTTAGGGATTCAGAGTAATGCCTAGAATAGGACAAGTACCAGGACGTATAGGAGACCTAAAGGAAGGAGCTGCTGCTGACCTTACAGTAGACCTGGTAACCTATTGGAAGCTGGATGAAGACACAAGTGCCAATAGATTAGATAGTGTAGGCACTGCTCACTTCATTCCAGGTGGTAGTATGCCTGGCAATATTAATGGCATAATTGCTGGTTGCCAAACGCTCAAGAGTCAGCAGGTTGGTGCTGTCATGCAATCCAATTTGCAGACAGATGTAACTACATTTGATGGTACAGTTGATGCTTCTCTAGTTTTCTGGGTCAAGGAGGACTTCGTAAATGATCCTCCTGTACCTGGAGCTGAGCATAATGGTTTCAATGTTCCTATCCTCGATACCTTTAGAAACTCTGGAGCTGTTCTAGCTGGCTTTAGATGTCTAAGAAATGGCTTCTTTGAAGGAAATAACAGACATTGGCAAGTAGGCATTGATACTCTTGATGTAACTATTGGAATGCCAATCAGTGGACCCGACTTTGAGTACCTAGAATGGTTCATGATTACCATGATCTATTCTGCAGGGGCTGGCACCCTTACTGTTACTGGTTCTGGTTCTGATACCTTTGAAGCTGTAGACACTACCATTAGCAGTCAATCTCTTGTAACTGGCCCAGGAGATGGTACTACATGGATGCAGATAGGAGGCAATACTGGTGGTACTCCCAATGGTTTTGCCCATGTAGATGAAATGGGCCTATGGAGACGTGCCCTATCAGTAGAAGATCGTACTTTCCTATGGAATAGTGGAGCAGGCAGAACTTATCCCTTTACCTAAGGGCGTTGCCTTGCAACGCCCCTCACTTGAGAGCATAGCTGATGTCGAAACGAGCTTCATTCTTGTCCATTCCAGGCAGATATGGTGACTTAGATGTAACTGGTGATCCTGTACCTCCAGCCCTGTCCTTTCCTGAATCTTGGGAAGAAGCCAGTGATCTGGACAACTGGACAGTCTACAAGAAGCAAGCTGGCTTAACAGTAGAGATCAATACTGCTACGCCCATTCTTGGTGCAGGCTCTCTGCGAATGAATAATACAGGAGAGGGCACTGTCCTCAATCTAACTAATGTAGTAGGTACTTCTTACTATACTCCTGGCCTTACACATGGCAGCATGCGAGCCCTCTTCAATATCAGTGCTGGAGCAAACAGAAGCAGGCTGGGCTTCTCTTTCTTGCAAAGCACTCAGGACATTACAGCAGATACAGGAGCTTGGTATGATTGTGTGATGGAGGCTGACTTTTCTGGTACTGTGCGACGCCTGCTAGTCTTCAGGTATGATGATGGCTTTGATCAGGAAGCTACCTTCTTGCAGGTAGGTTCACCTGCCTTCACTGGGGGCGTTACCTTCTCTATGGAAGTAGAATGGCAAATCAATACACCTATAGCTGGCACCACTCGTATAATTACTAGGCAGGGCTCAGCTACAGATTTCTCAGACTTAGCCCAGGTAGGCTCTACAATTGAGGATACTTCAGGTCTATCAGCAAGCTTGGGTGAATCAGTCTATGCACTTAAGTGGGACACATTTGGGGATGTATATGAGATGTTTGTGGATCAAACTACAGTAACTGATCTAAGCTAGAGGCTAAGGCATATGGCATTTGAAGGCATTGCATACCCAGTTGATGACTATACGAGAGAACTAGATGAGTTAGACAGAATCATCATGTTTGATAGGTTTCTAGTCGATATTAATACTGGCTCTACTGCTGTAACGCCTGTCCTCATTATGAATGGTACTGAAGTTACTTTTACTGATCTCAATAATGCAGCCAGAACTGTAGAAGAGATAGCTGTAGACAGGTTTGGCCCTTGCCAGGAAGCTCAGCTTAGATATGACCTGGCTAATGATGTAAAGATATATGCCTTAGATTTAGTCATCAGGCCTCTCGATCTGGGCATCAATATCTTGGTTGGAGGTAAAAGTTCTTCATCTGGAATGGCTGCTGGAACTAGAGTTGAGATGAGAGGAAGGGCATCTGACCCTACTACCTCAATATTCTACGACATCAATCCTTTCTCGCTTCCAACTGATGCCAGGGCACAGAATGCAATTATACAGAGGCTCTACATTGATGCTGTTACAGGTGCTCAGACTATCACGCCTGTGCTTGTGTTTGAGGATGGTACTACTACAAGTTTGACTGGCTTGACTAATGCTAGTAGGGCTATAACTGAATATTCAATTGGGACTACCCAGAGGCTTAAGAGGCTCAGGTTGGATGCAGACTTTACAAATAGTGCTATAATAGTGTATGATGTTGAGATTGATCTTTATATTAGCAAGTCTCAGTTGCGATAGAAGCAGAAACAAATGGAACCTCGCTGCTTGACCCTCTCTTCGCCCTCGTGCTCTAGGCACCAGGGGAGGCCTTCGCTTCGCTGCGGCCCCCCTGGGGCCTGAGCTTAACGAGGGCTCACGTTCGCGTCAAGATTTTGCTGCGCAAAATCTACGCAGCGTCCATTTGTTTCTTTGATTGAGGAGTGCCCAAATGTATCAACATAAACCCTATATTCGATATCAGCCTGGAAATGCTGCCCTGGATTACATAGTTATTAATTGGCACTCTAAGCTAGTCCACAGGCCAGAATTTGCTTGGACCTTTTGTAAAGGCATGGAGAGCCCAGCTGAGTTCTTGCACTTCTTTATGGGCCAGAAGGTGCTTATTCTGGAACTGGATAATAATCATAATGTTGAGCAAGCTATTTGGTTTGAGCCTAGTATGAGTGGAGCTTATGTGGGATTCTGGTCAGATGATCATATTAGGGGCAAGCGAAGGACATCCTTGTTCTTGAGAGTTGTGACACTGGCTTTCGATAATGTGCCTGTATTGCTTAGTACAATTAAAGATAGAGAGAATGTTGATAGCTTTTTGACTATGCATGGCAAGCTGGGCTTTGTGGTTATGGGCAAGATTCCATATGTATTTGATGGTTGTGCTTCTTGGGCCTTATGGATGGATAAGGAAAGGTTTCTGAAGGCTAATGCCAGTAGGTTGGCTAGGCTTGGTATTGTACCAGCTTGGGGCGAAGAGGAGAATTGATATGGGTGGTGGAGGAGGTAAGGGCAAAGGTGGTGGGGGAGAAGTGAGTTTCCCTCCTGAATTGACAGCTATATCAGAGAGATTGGCCAGCCTTAGTGAACAGGCTTTTGAGTTGAGCAGACCAGGACTTGAACTTGGTAGGGACATACTGCTAGATGCTGGAGGTAGAGGAGGAAATGGCAAAGGGTCTGGAGGTTCAGGAGTTCCAGAAGTTCTAACTCCTTTCATTCAGCAATCTGTGAGTGCTACTAATTCAGCTACCTCCAAGGCTCTTAGCACTACTGCTGAGGAGTTAGCTAGAAGAGGCATTAGTGGATCAGCTGCAGCCCAGATCATGGCCCAGCAAAGACAATTGGGCGATGTGGCTGCAAGTCAGACTGGCCCTAATTTGACTGCTAGCTTTGCTCTTCCTCTGCTTAGTGGAGCTGCTGCTCAGAGTGTTGGACAAATAGCTCCAGGCTTGTCTGGTTTGGGTGGGGCAGGCAGCTTGCTTACGCCTGGGATTACTCAAGGAGGTGGTGGGGGCAAGGGTGGTTTAGGGCCTATTCTCCAGGCTCCTTTGGCTGGCCTTGGATCAGGCTTTGGGACTAGTTTTGGGGCTGGATTGGCCAGTAAGCTCACTTAATTAAGGGAGCAAACCATGTCTAATGAGCTTACTGAGAACATTCCATCTTCATTGCAGGCTCCTGAGATCAGAAGCATGATAATGCAGTTTGAAGAGGAGCTTAGCAAGGTTCCTGGTGCAGTCTTTGGGGATACAGAACAGATGCCCCTTAAGCATTCATTTGGAGATGGTGTCTATGTTAGAGAGATATTCATCCCTAAAGGATATGTGCTTACAGGTAAGATACACAAGCATGCCCATCCCAATTTCTTGATGAGTGGTGAAGTCATCGTTGCAACCGAAACTGAGGGACAGCAGCATCTTATAGCACCTATGGCTATGATATCCCAACCAGGCACTAAGCGAGCTGTAGTTGCACTTGAGGATACATGGTGGATAACTGTCCATGTAACTGATGAGACTGATCTTGTCAAAATTGAAGAGCATGTTATAGCTAAGGACTATGAAGAGTTGGCTGCATTCCAAGTGGCCAGAAAGGAAATAACATGAGTTGGGCAGCTGTAGCAGTAGCTGGTGCAGGTTTAGCATCAACTATTATCTCTTCATCATCTCAAGGCAAAGGGGGAGGAGGAGGGGCAGGAGGTGGCCAAGGAAAGGGTGGAGGAGGTGGAGGTGGCCAAGCCCCAGTAGTGCCCATTAATATAGCTCCCTCAACTGATGTGCCCTTAATCAATTTCGAGGAGCTACTTGCTGGAAATGCACCATTTAGCAATTCGTCAGGCTTTAGGATTGCTACTGGCTCTCCTGGACCGAGCTTGCCAAGCCAAGGTGGAGAAGGAGATGGGGGAGCTGACATATTTTCTGCTCTGGGAAATGCATTTGCTGAAGGCACGTTTGGGAAAGGTGGCAAAGGTGGTGGAGGGGGATCGTCAGCTGGCATTCAGTCAATAAATAGCCTGGGACCATCTTTGACAGCTGGAGGATAAGATATGGGTGGGCGAGTGGGTGGAGATGTTTTGAGTGGGTTGGGTATACTTGTAGCCAACTTTGCTTCTGGGACTAGCCAAGGCTTTGCTAATCAAGCAATCAAGCAGAGAGAGCAAGCAAATAAGATCGCCCTGGATGTGGGTAATGAACTGGCTGGTCGAGGATTGTTGCATAGTAGTCCAGAACAGCAGAAAGCTTTGCAAGGAGCTGTAGGCAAAAAGGGCTTGGCTCATCTTATAAGTCTTAGTCAGTCTAATGCCTCTAAAGCTAGGTTAGAGGCTGTCCAAGATAAACTTAATGCACAAAAGGCTGAGCGAGGCGTCTCAGCTGGTCAGGCGTTTGCATCATTTACTGGACAAGAAATACTTGGTCAGACTGGGCCGTTTGCGCCAGGTGCAGCTGGGCTTAAGAGGCCTCCTCAGATACTTCTAGGTCCTGTTGAGCAAGCTGATGCAAGTAAAGCGATACGGGCTTTACCAGAGAGCTTGCCAAGACAGCCTACTGCACTTGAGCGTAGTGCTAGAACTGAGCAGTTCTTGGCGAATAGGCCAGGTACTGCTACTATAGCTGGTGAAGGTGATGCAGTTAGAAACCAAGTAGCTGTCCTTGATGCAAGAAGACAGCAGGCAGCTTCTGATTTAGCAATCAGGAAGTTCAATGCAGAGGAAAATAAAGTTAATATCCTTGATGGGGGTATCATAACTAGAGAAGATGGAACTAAGGTCAAGCAATGGGTGCTAGCTGATAAGCAAGGGCAACAGCTTGGCAAAATAGAAGGTGATGTCAGTGCGCCTGAAGTATCTTCATTTGCTAAGCAAGTTGCTGACATGAGACGTTTTGAGGAAAGTGGCAATCCAGATGATGCTGCGCTTATGCGAGGCAAAATCATGTCTGATATGGCCAATAGAGGCTTCTCCTTTGCTGTGCTACCTGATGGAACTGTTAGTTTTTCACAAGGGGGAGAAGGGGATAAGGTTCTTCAAAGGAACTTTGTCCAACAACAGCTTGCCATAGATCAGTTTAGAGGTGCTCTAACGCAAATTGATGGTCTTAATCTGATAGAGTCTGATTTTGGACTAGGAGGACTAGTCCAGGCCATTGGTCAAAGGGTGACAGGCCAAGTCAGGGGGCTTGTACTGCAAATGGTGGGTGGCGTTAATGCGCAAGAGCAAGCCAGACAAGCTGCAGGAATAGCAATGCGTGATAAGGAAGGCAATCTCATTAAGAGCAGCATTGCTAAGTGGTTCAATCCTCGCCTGCCTGCCAAGGAACTTCTGTTCAATACGCTAGCCATTATGAGGGCAGGTGTGTTTGGCCAGGAAGGTAGAGGCTTGTCTGATAAAGATATGGAGAGGCAGGTAAAGGCAATCAAAGCTAGCACATTTAATGAATGGCAAGCCATTAGGAACACCCTAATTGATGAATTGAATGGTAGAGAGTCTATTATGCAATCAACTGCTGAGGGGCTTAAGCTGTCAGTAGACGGGGCAGGAACACCTCGACCATTTCAGCAGCCTCCTGCTGCTCCTAGTTCTGCTGGTGAAGGTACTGTAGATTTGAGTATTAAGAGGAGAGTGCGCTAATGGGATTTACAGTAGAGACAGGAGATGGAAGGTTCTTTCGTCTTGATTTGGATGAAGCTACTGTTGATAAAGGTCCCAATCCTGATGCTACCATTTCTAATGAAATAAGGCGTATGATCCAAGGTCAGCCAAGCTCTGCTAGTGGCCCTCTTACGCCTGATGAGCTACAGGACTTGCAAGCTGATCCAGGTGAGGTAGAAAGCCCTTTTGCTGCTGAGCCTTTTAGGAATCTGTCTGGTTCTGAAAAGCTTTCTGCTGCAGCTATTCCTACTGCAACTTCAGTAGCAGGTGGTCTAATGGGAGGAGCACTTGCTGGGCCTCCTGGGGCTGTGGTTGGTGAAGCTGCAGGAGATGTGGTAGGGCTATTCATTAATGTAGCTGCAGGACTTGAGCCCCTTACTTTGACCAATCTTGGTGCTGCTGCCTTCACGCCACTTGTAAGCAGATCAATAGTACAAGCTGGAGTTGATAGTACTAGAGGAGTACTAAGCAAAACTAAAGCTGCTGGCTTTGCTGTACAAGAGACTAACAAGAATCAGGCCAGAAAGATAAAGCAGAACTTCACCTTGCTACAAGAGGGCCTAGATAGACGTTTTCCTGCAGATGAACCAGGAGGCTTCTTGCTGGAGGACTTGACACCAGATTCTGTGCTTAGAAAGCCTGGAGCAGGACTTAATTTGCCAGGAGATGTTATACCTATTAAGTCTACTGGAGCTGTAAAGCAGCAAAAGAAGATATTGGAACAAGCTGCTGAAGAGACACAGAAGCGTGCAGAAAACTTAGTCAAAATTCAAGCTAAACAGACTTCAGATGCCTTTACCAAACAACAGGATAGATTTCTTCCTGTCATGGATGAAGCTTCTGTTGATAGTATGTTCAATAGACTAAATAGCCTAGCTCCTGGCAATGTACCACTAGCTATATTTCAGAGGGCTCAAATTGATCTGGCTAAGCGTTTAACAGGCATAAAGAAGGTCATACCTGGTCTTAGTACTCCAGCTTTAGAAAAATTAACTGAATTGTCTAAGCAAAAGGTAGCTTCATTTAAGGACGTAAGAAATACCTTAACTGAACTAGGAGCCATTCAAGCAGGTTTAGCAGTTGAACGAACTGCTGATGCAGGTAGGAAGCGATTTGCAGTAGGTTTGCTAAGAGATGCCCTGGAACAATCACTAAGTGCTGCTGCCAGATCAAACGCTGTAGCACCAGAAGCTAGAAAGCTGCTCAAAGATGCAAATTCTGCCTTCTTCAATTTAAGGACATCTGATGAGCTAAGCTTCTTCCTAGCCCAGTTCACTGATAATGTAGAAGGTACTATAGACTTTAACAAAGCCCTTAACAAATTCAGAAACGTTAGGGATAAAGAAGCAAGGATGCTTCGTAAGCGTTTGCAAAAACTAAAGCTGGTTGGCCCTGTTGACAAATTCCTAGACAAAGGAAGGCAAATAAACGTTAAAGCAACAGATTTGCTTGGCCAGGCCAAAGAGAATCTTAAGCGTGCAAAAGGTCTAGGTGAACCTCAACGTGCAACGTTACCTCTTCAGCCCAGCCTTACTAGGGAACTTAATCCTTCTGATCCTATTACTCAGCCTAGTCCAAGTGCTGTGTTCTGGGCAGCTTTAGGGGGCATGTCTATAGCTGGTGCAGTTTTTGGTGCTACTCAAGACCCCCTTTTCACAGGCGTAACTGGCACTGGTACAGCTGCCATTATGGCCCTACCTTGGTCATTGTCTCGTCTAATGATGACTAAAGGTGGCCAGGACTTTGTACTTAATAGACTTACCAGTTCTAAAGGCGTTTATGATAGAGGAGTAGCTGGAGTAACTGGAGCCTTTCTTAGGGCATCTATGGTTCAAGCTACTGCTTCTCCTGAAATTGAGCAAAATCAACAGGCTTCCTCTGCAGGAACGCCTTGATACCTTTAATGCGCCCAATTAGCCATATTATCATTACTACAGCAAATACTAGTTCCATTTAGTTTCCTTTGATTCGCCCAGTCGAAAATTTTGGGACCCTGGGCCTGGACAAACTAGTCGCCCCCCATCCCCCTAAACCAGGGGACAGCTGCGCTGTCCCCTAGGGGGATTATATGGGGGGCTTGGTAGTTTGTCTATCAGGCCCTACCCAATATTTTCTTTGTGGGCTTATGATTGGCCTCCTGTGCCATACCAGGTAGGTAGCTTGGTGCCTCCCACGTAGGAGTAGTAGGTGGTTGGGCGCTTTGTTTGGGCTTTGCCCACTTCACCTGAGCCAGTTGACTTGAATACCTTGATCTGGTGCTGATCGACTAAGCTATCAATGATGCTGTCGAGCTGAAGCTTGTTGACGCGTCTGGCCATGTATTTGGCTAGCATGGAGCGTGAGACACGCTGGTGCTTCTTGATGAAGACTAGGGCAGCTTCAGTATTAGTTGAGTTGATGTTGCTGGTTAGCAGCTCCAGGAGGCGAGGTGCATTGCGCATAACTATGTTGCTAACTTCCTGAGCTTTAGCTATGTGGTGCTCCCTGATTAGCATGCTGTATTCAAAGTCTATGCCCATTTGAGGTGATACACCATACCACCAGTTGTCAGGATCATTAAAGTGCCATTCAGCTGGGTCAGCTATGGAGAAGATCATGCCCAGCTTCTGGGTCAGATCGTATTGGCGAGTCCAGACAGCTTGCAGATCATCATGGTCAGGCTCTGGCCTGTTCTGATACCAATCCTCATTGATTTCGTTAGCTTCCTGCGTTAGTTGGATATGCTTGGCCTTAGCTGGACCCCTGCTTAGATCATCATTACCTAGCCAAGTGAATACATATAGCCATTGCTTGAGGTAGTGCTTCAGCTCCTCTGCATTAGCTGGTATGACAGGTTTAGCGATTCTATTGGCATAGTTCTTGTGCTCCATAACTGGGACTATGCGAGGTAGGAAGCCTCCCTTCATGGCTGTTTGGCTGATTGACTCCATTAGCCACTCTTCAGTAGTTCCTGCGAGCCAGTTGATGCAGTGCCCTTTGAGGACTGTCTTGCCCACAGTACGCTTAATATCAACCATGGGATAGTCTGCGCCAGAATACCATTCAGTCATGCTCTTGATAGTTGGTCGAGCTTGGGTGGCTTCACCTAGAGATTGGCCCAACTCAGGCGTAAGTATGTAGATTGGCTTAGCTAGTTGAGCGTCCTCTACATCAGCTTTCATGTTCTTCATGCGCTCGCCCATCATGTCGATGAATCCAGGTCCAGTGAAGCTGATTACGCGATTGGGATTGACTGTATCCTTGAATGGCTCTGGCCTGATCAGCTCATAGGCTATATCAATTGCTGCATTCTTGCCTACGCCACTCCCTGCAATCAAGAAGGTATAGAGGTTGGGGTAGATTTGACCCAAGCCCCTATCAGTATGAACGCGCTTACCTAGACTAGCTGCAATCAAGCTAATTGCGCACCAGTAGTGAAAGCTAGTTGGTATCTCACTCTTACCTACCATATGGATGTAGGTAGGCAAGAAAGGAGGCATATCACTCATTTGTGGACTCCATGTTGACTAAGAAATTATGGAAGGGGCGACCTTTTTGCGAGCGAAGCGAAGCTAAAAAGGTTGACAGTCAAGCGCAGACCCTCGCTAAGCTCCCCAAAGGGGAGGCGCACAGCGCCTCCCCTGGTTTTGGGAGCGCGAGGGGCCAGCGACTGTCAAGCCCCAGGTTCCATAATTTCTGGTTAGCTCTCTAGTATTGATGTAGGTATGCGAGAGAGATGTGGAATCTCCATAGTGCTGTCATGATAGTATCCCTCTCGCCTTGCCCTGTCATTTTGCATTTGTAGGACAAGCTCTTGGGGAAGGCCAAGAGTACACTCTCCCATTATTATTCTGCGCTTGCGCATTTCATTGAAGACTCCTCTATGCCAGAAGCGTATGATGTCAATTGGCAAGAGTAGGTCAACTGCATTGTTCTCTATGAAGGCCTCTCTAGCTTCCACATCATGCTTGAGGACAGACTCTATGCTGATCATTTCTTCGCGTCTTACAGTAGCGATAGCTAGTATCCTTGATACGCCTCCATTCTTTGTTATCTTATAGGACCCATTTTCTGTGCAGACGTGCTCGATGTATCTGGGCCAGATAGTTTTGCGACTGGTTATGCCTACATAGTCAAACTTATTAACGCATTCAATAACGTATACCATGTTCATTTGTTTGTCTCCTTGGAATTTAGAATGGTGATACTTTCTTGGCCATTTGAAATGCTACATCTGTCATCTCCTCTGATGAAGGTAGCTCTTTCCACTCATGCATTTCAGCCTTGTTCCAGTTAAAACCTACTGCATACTCACATGGAATGGTTACCTCTACGCCATTGTAGGTACGAGGACGTTCTAGGCTGTTCTTTAGGAACTTAGCTACATCATATATGTCTTGAGGTGCACAGCTAATTACTAAGGAGTCGTGCACTTGAAGGTTGATTAGTGGTCTGGGAATGCTAGTAACTGGAATGTACTCAAGCCTGAGCCATTCAACTAGTGGTACTAGGCCATACGAATTTATTAGCCTGCCTATCTCGCTTTGGGGTACGAAAGCATAGCCTCTGCGATACAGGTTGTTATCTAACCTTTCATAGGGTACGTTCCAGGTAGCTCCCCAGCTATTGGTTAGGGTGCGATTTCTAATGATTTGGTTCCTGGTCCAG